>ERZ857629.12-NODE-12-length-289723-cov-16.178832_pt1 | contig 289723 bp, 227 predicted proteins | sample MGYA00519700_ERZ857629 | MGnify/ENA primary metagenome ERZ857629 (study PRJEB31778, sample SAMEA3449351) | human gut metagenome | biome: human gut; feature: human-associated habitat; material: faeces | place: United Kingdom | collected 2010/2012 ... | reverse complement strand
CAACAAATATTTAAGCGATATTCTGACCGAAGGAAAATACCCGGAGAGAATCCCGCTGGACAAGCTGTTGACTGACGTAAAGTAACCCCTTAATCGACTGCATAAAAGTCGAAGGAAAACACGATATCGACAATTCAAATGCGGAATCGATATTCACGAAACATTTAAGCGAAGACCACTATCCAATAAAACGGGTAGTGGTCTTTTTTTATTTACACAAGGTAGCAAAAACCGCTTTCAACCCAATTCAATGCAAAAACTCACACGGGAGCAATCTGTTTTCTCTCTCAAAAATCAAGCTTAACCGAAACGAGCTATCCTTCCAACAATAAAAATATAAAATCCCTATGAATTCAGTTGTAATTAACTGATTGTTTTGTTATAATTATCAATACTTTACAAGACAAAACAGGTGTGTAAAATGGCAATTGAGAAAGTAAAAGCATATTTTGAACAATTCGGAATCGCCGATAGAATCAAGGAATTTCACGAGTCGAGCGCAACCGTCGAGCTTGCCGCGCACGCCCTTTGTACAGAGCCGTGCCGCATTGCGAAAACGTTGTCCTTTATGCTGGGCGACAAAGCGATTTTAATCGTTACGGCGGGCGACGCGAAAATCGACAATCACAAATATAAATCCTTCTTCGGCGCGAAAGCCAAAATGCTAAAACCCGAGGAAGTGAACGACCTTATCGGACATGGTATCGGCGGCGTTTGCCCTTTCGGTATCAACGACGGCGTCACGGTATACCTTGACGAATCACTGAAAAGATTTAAGACGGTTTTCCCCGCCTGCGGCAGCAGTAACAGCGCAATCGAACTCACGATTCCCGAACTTGAAAAGTACTCAAACTTTGTCGAGTGGATTGACGTTTGCAAGATATAAATTTCCGAAAACACAAAAACGACTCGCAATAGCGAGTCTTTTTTATAACTTTTTTTATACAATGCCAGCCCGCAGTGGTTCGGTTGCAAGGCAACGCGTGCGATAGCACGCAGAATCCCTTGTGCAAATTAAAAAGGCTCACAAAAGAGTGAGTCTTTTTGGTGTACCATAAGGGATTCGTAGCCGACAGGCGTAATAGCGAAGCAACGTCGCACACTGTGCTTTTGAAATTGCATTATCGTGGGCGATAATGCTCACTCTTTTGCTTGTGTGCTCCTTTTCCCCAAAAGTACAAAAGTATCTTTTGGGGTCCCCTGAATATCGCAAAAGCGGAGCGTCAGCCCGCAGGGGTTCGGTTGCAAGGCAACGCGTGCGATAGCACGCAGAATTCCTTATGCAAATTAAAAAGACTCACAAAAGAGTGAGTCTTTTTGGTGTACCATAAGGGATTCGAACCCCTGGCCTTTTGGTCCGTAGCCAAACGCTCTATCCAGCTGAGCTAATGGTACTTACTTTTTAAGCAATGGTAATTATAAGCGGTTATTTTTGATTTGTCAAATCTTTTTGCTTTATTTCAAAAATAATAACGCCTTTCGTTTTTTAATCAAATCTCGGAACAATTCTTTACGGGCGTTCGTTTATTGACTTTTTGCATAGTTAAGTCTATACTTTATAACATAATGGAAAAGATCAAGTCATGGCACAGGCTGGACAACTCCGGAAAGATATATCCGTTCAACCTGAAAAGCAACATACAAAACCTGTTCAGAATATCGGCGATTATGCGCGACGACGTCGATCCCGCCGTGCTTCAAACCGCCCTGCAAAACTCGATAAAGCGATATCCGTATTTCAACGTATGTTTGCGTCGCGGGATTTTCTGGCATTATCTGGAAGAACTTGACGGAAAGCCCGAGGTCGTGCCCGATTCCGACTACTTAATCAAAGACATCGACAGCATCGAAACGTACGGATATAATTTCCGCGTGTCCTATTTCAACAACAAAATCTCAATCGACTGTTTCCACGCCCTTTGCGACGGAAACGGCTGCATGGAATTTTTCAAAACGATACTTTTCGAATACGTCCGTCTTTCAGGCGACGACGTGGATCCCGAGGGCAAAATCAGGCTGCCCGAAAGCGAGCCTTTGCCCGACGAAGCGGAAGACGGATTTTTGAAATACGCGCAAAAAGTGAGCATTTTCCACCTTAAAGGCGTGAAGGACCTGCAAGGTAGCAAAGCGTACACTTTCCCCGACGCCAGATTCGACTTCAAGGGAAGCGGCGTTATCGAGGGAACCGTTGACACGGCGAAACTCCTTGAACGCGCGCACGCATATCACACAACCGTAACGGTGTATTCGGCGGCAGTTCTCATAAACGCGATTTACAAGGCAAAAATCACAAAGCCCGACGGCAATCCGCCCATTGTGCTTTTCGTGCCGATAAATCTCAGAAAGCCTTTCCCGAGCCGCACTTTGCTGAACTTTTCGTTGTTCTCACGCGTGGGCGTCGACGTCAACGACGCGCCGTCGTTTGAAGAAATAATAAAGCGCGTCGAAACCCGCCTGAAAAAGGACACCGAAAAAGAAGTATTGCAAAACAAAATCAACGTGACCGCAAAAACGGAACGTCTGTTTTTGTTCCGCATACTGCCCCTGCCCGTAAAACAATTTATTTTCAAGGCGTCGGGGCTTTTCTTCGGAAACAGCAAAAAAACGATGACGTTTTCAAACATTGGCGTCGTGCAGATTCCCGACGGAATGAAAACCAAGGTCGAACAAATATCCATCATGGCGTCGACGGCAAAAACGTCGCCGCGCGCGCTGACAAGCATATCCGCACTCGACAAAACCACCTTTACTTTTGCAAGAAAACTCGTCGACACGTCTGTCGAAAAGGAATTTTTCCGTTTCCTTGCGGGCGAAGGTATGGACGTTACCGTGCGAAGTAACTATTGGGAGGAATAACGATGTATTGTAAAAATTGCGGCGTTCACGTCGACGGTATTTACGACGTCTGCCCCCTGTGCAAATCCCCGCTCGAAGGCGAGCCTGCGGAGCGCCCGTTGTATCCCGAAAAGCATATAAGAAAAATCGGACACCCGGTAACGTTTTCAAGCGTATACCTTATCGTCGCGCTTGTCGTCAACGTAATCTGCATTGCCGTCAACCTTACCGTTGCAAGAAAGTATCTTTGGTGCGTTTTTGCACTAATCCTTACTTTATACGGCTATTTTACACTCAAAACCACCGTTTTTTACAAAGGACCGAGCGGCGCAAAGGTGTTTTCGCAAACGCTGATGCTGTCCGTCATATTCATTACGTCGCAGTATATTTTCAAAACGAAAGAGTGGTGCTTTGCCTATGCGATGCCCGTAACCGTCATATCGTCGCTTGCCCTGCACCTTGTTTTTTTCGGGGCTTTCCGCAAAAGAAAAGGCAATTCGTTTTTCAGATATATGTGGATGACGTGTCTTCTGGGAATCGTTCCGGCGGCGGCAGTCATGGCGGGCGCGTGCACCGAAATAATTCTTCCGATGGTGGCATTCGGAATATCCATGATAACGCTTATTTTCCTTGTCGCGTTCACGGGGCGCACGATATACAACGAAATCAAAAAGAAAACCCACATTTAATCAATACCCAAAAATGATAAAAAATAAGGACGGCATTTCGTTTGAAGTTGCCGTCCCTTTTTCTTATTTATGGGTATTTATTTTTTCAGAAGTTTTATCCTTTCGTACAGTTCGTTTTCCAACGCCTCGATTCCCTCGCCGGTTTTTGCGCTGACCTTAAAAATCCGCGCGTTTTTATTGAGTTTTCCGACGCGTTCTTCAAACTTTTTCATATCGAAGTCGAACGCTTCGAGTGTATCGATTTTCGTGACGACAACCACGTCGCACTTTTCAAACATAAGCGGGTATTTCAGCGGCTTATCGTCGCCTTCGGGCACGGACAAAAGCATCATATTAAGGTGTGCGCCCGTGTCGAATTCCGCCGGACACACAAGGTTTCCGATGTTTTCCAGCACGATAAGATCCGTTTCCGGAAAGTCCGCCTGTGCCAGCGCGTCCGTGACCATCTGCGCGTCGATATGGCACAGTCCGCCGTTGTGGATTTGCACGCTTTCGACGCCGGTGTTTTCCGCAATGCGCCTTGCGTCGACGTCGGTCTCGATATCGACGTCCATCGCGACGATCCTGATTTTGCTTTTCATATCGTTGATAAGCCTTGTGAGAAGCGTCGTTTTTCCGCCGCCCGGCGAAGACATAACGTTAATCATGAACGCGCCTTTTTTTCGGAGCGACGCGCGCAGTTCGTCCGCGACCTTGTCGTTGTTGGAAAAAATACTTTCTTTGACCGCAATAACTTTCATTTCAATCCCTCGCGCCATTTTTTATAACTGTCGAAAATCCAGTCCGCAAGCGTATCGACGCCCTCGCCCGTCTTGGACGATACGGCGAAAACTTTTGCATTCGGATTGATTTTCGCGATATATTTTTTGCATTTTTCAAGGTCGAAGTCGAAGTACTTTGCCGTGTCGGTTTTCGTGACGACGACAACGTCGCACGTCGAAAACATAAGGGTGTATTTCAGCGGTTTATCATCGCCCTCGGGAACCGCAAGAAGCGCCATTTTGAGATGCGCGCCCGTGTCGAATTCCGCCGGGCACACAAGGTTTCCGATATTTTCCAGAAACACGACGTCCGCGCTTGTGCAAAACTCCTTGAAGCCTTGTCTGGACATATCCGCGTCAAGATGGCACATGCCGCCCGTGTGCAGCTGGATTGCCTCGGCGCCGGCTTCTCTTACGGTATATGCGTCCACGTCGCCGTCGATATCCGCTTCCATTACGCCGACGGCGCACCTGTCTTTAAGCGCACCGATAAGCTTAACGAGAAGCGAGGTTTTTCCGCTGCCAGGCGCAGACATCAGATTGATATAATAAACGCCCCGCGCGTTAAGTTCCGCGCGAAGTTTTTCGGCGTCGGCATCGTTATCTTCAAGAATGCTCTTTTTCAGTTCAATCGTACTAATCGGGTCGATCATGTTAAAATTCCGTTCCTTTAATTGTCGTTTCTTGTCTTCCTTCTTTAATCATAATACCATATTGTTAATTATTGATCAATTTTTTCGGATCTTTTCTTTATTTTGGTTCTATTTTGGGACGATTTGGTCGCCCGCGAGTCCGACGCCGTATTTTCAGGCAAAGACAAGGCACGCGAACGGGTTGATACTTTATGTCTAAGCCGCGTCGGGAATCGGGCTGTGTCAACAGCCGTTCGATTCTCCGGAAGGATAGCAAAAGCAGACACGTCTGTGTCTGCTTTTTGGTACTCCCGTATAGCAGCGAGCCTGCCGAGCGTACGGGAATCGGGCTGTGTTAACAGCCGTTCGATTCCGAGTCGGGGTTAAAAAAACGACTGAAAATAATCAGTCGTTTTGGTACTCCCGACGGGAATCGAACCCATAACTAACCCTTAGGAGGGGTTTATTATATCCATTTAACTACGGAAGCGTTTTATAAGTTGCAAAAAAGATTTTATCGTTTTGCAACTTGTTTGTCAAGGAATCGACGGGCGAAAAGCCCTTGCGTTTTCTTATTTCAGATAAATGGACGCGTTGGTTGCGGCAATTGCGCCGTCCGCCGCCGCCGTTGCGAGTTGGCGGATTTGTTTGGTACGGCAGTCGCCCGCGACGAACAATCCGTCGGTTCTGGTCGTGCTGTCTTCGCCCGCGACGATGTATCCGTTTTTGTCGATGTCGACGAAGTCTTTGAAAGCGGAGTTGTCGGGGATTTGCCCTATCGCGATAAACACGGCTTTTACGGGCAGGCGGAATTCCGATTTATCGACGGTGTTTTCAAAAACAAGCCCCGAAAGTTCGCCACCGTCACTTAAAAACTCTTTCAGCGAAAGGTTGTGATAAATCGCGACGTTATCTTTTGTCATAAGGTTGTCGACGTGGGCTTTGTCCGCAAAGAATCTGTCGAAAAGCGTGCAAACGTGGACTTTTTTGCAATAATTCGTCAAAAACAGCGCGTATTGCAAAGCGGTATTGGCGTCGCCGATGAGCGCGACTTCTTCGTCCTTGTAAAACGCTCCGTCGCACAGCGCACAATAAGACACGCCGTGACCGATAAGTTCGTCTTCGCCTGGGACGCCGATATGTCTTGCGCTTGCGCCGGTTGCGATGATGACGGATTTCCCTTCGTGCGCGCCGTAGTCGGTGAGAACGGTGAAGACGTCGCCGTCCTTTTTAAGTCCGGTGACTTTTTCCAGCTCGAAATCCGCGCCGTGGTGCATAATCTGTTCAAACAGTCTGTCGGAGAGTTCCGCCCCCGAGATTGCGGTAATCGTGGGGAAATTTTCGACGCGCGGCGAAAGCGAAATCTGACCGCCGACGGTTTCTTTTTCCAGCACAAGGACTGTTTTGCCGTTTCTTAAAGCGTTGAGGGCGGCAGTCATACCTGCCGTCCCCGCGCCTATGATAATTACATCGTAAATCATAAATTATTTTGCGTTTTCAACGAATTTTTTAATGAAGCTCGCGTTTTCGTAGCGGTCGTAGCCCTGTCCGTTTGCGACGAGCATAGTGGGGGCTTTTTTGACGCCGTATTTTTGGGTAAGGTCTTTCTGATCTTCCGCGTCGATGACGGTGTATTTGATACCTGCTTTATCGAGCATCATTTTTGCCATTTTGCAGTTGGGGCAGGTTTTCGTTGTGAACAGCAGGATTTCGCCGTCGTTCTTTTTGAAGTTGGGATCTGCCTGCACTCTCACGTCCTGTTCTCCGCAGCAGGTATCGCTGACGATATGCTGGTTTACGCCGTGATACGAAGAGTTTGCGATGTCGTAAGTTTTCCTTTGCGAGAACTCTTGCAGTTTGCCGTCGTTCCAGTTCTGTACGGGGCGATAGTAGCCGGTGATACGGCTGTAAACTTCGGCGGGTTGTCCGCATTTGGGGCACTTGAAGTGTTCGCCCGAGATATAGCCGTGCTCCTTACAAATGCTGTACGTCGGCGAGATGGTGTAATACGGCAGTTTATAGTTTTCCGCGATGGTTCTGACAAGTTTTGCCGTGGATTTCCAGTCGGGAAGTTTTTCGCCGAGGAACGCGTGGAATACCGTGCCCGAAGTATACAGCGTTTGGAGTTCGTCCTGCACGTCGAGTGCCGAGAAGATATCCGCGGTGTATCCGACGGGAAGATGCGAGCTGTTGGTGTAGTACGGAATATTGTCGTTTTCGGAAGCGGTGATGATGTCGGGGAATTGCGCCTTATCGTGTTTTGCAAGACGATAGGAAGTGGATTCCGCCGGGGTTGCTTCGAGGTTGTACAAATCGCCGTACTGTTCCTGATAATCGGAAAGTCTTTCGCGCATATGGTTGAGGACTTCTTTTGCGAATTCCTGCGTTTCGACGTTCGTCAGGTCTTTTCTGAGCCATTTTGCGTTGAGCCCTGCCTCGTTCATGCCGACAAGACCGATTGTCGAGAAGTGATTGCTGAACGTGCCGAGATAACGTTTGGTGTAAGGATACAGCCCTTCTTCGAGGAGTTTGGTGATGACGTCGCGTTTGACTTTCAGGCTGCGCGCGGAGATGTCCATCATCTTGTCAAGGCGGCGATAGAAGTCCGCCTTATCGGTTGCGAGATACGCGATTCTGGGAAGGTTGATGGTCACGACGCCGATAGAGCCCGTGCTTTCGCCGCTGCCGAAGAAGCCGCCCGATTTCTTGCGAAGTTCGCGAAGGTCCAGGCGAAGTCTGCAACACATACTTCTGACGTCCGAAGGCTCCATATCGCTGTTGATGTAATTCGAGAAGTACGGGGTGCCGTATTTCGAGGTCATTTCAAACAGGAGTTTGTTGTTTTCGGTTTCCGACCAGTCGAAGTCGCGGGTGATGGAATACGTGGGGATAGGATATTGGAAACCGCGGCCGTTGGCGTCGCCCTCGATCATGATTTCGATAAAGGCCTTATTGACCATATCCATTTCTTTTTTGCAATCCTTGTATTTGAAGTCGCACTCTTTGCCGCCGACGATTGCGTTGAGTTCCGCCAGATCGTTAGGAACCGTCCAGTCAAGCGTGATGTTGGTGAACGGAGCCTGCGTACCCCAACGGCTGGGCGTGTTGACGCCGTAAATGAAGGATTGTATGCACTGTTTTACTTCTTTATAAGAAAGGTTATCGACTTTGACAAACGGCGCAAGATACGTGTCGAATGAGGAAAAAGCCTGTGCGCCCGCCCATTCGTTTTGCATGATGCCCAAAAAGTTTACCATCTGGTTGCAAAGCGTGGAAAGATGCGCCGCGGGGCTTGACGTGATTTTGCCGCGGATTCCGCCAAGACCTTCCTGAATAAGTTGTTTCAGCGACCAACCGGCGCAGTAACCGGTGAGCATCGACAAATCGTGGATGTGAATATCGGCGTTTTTGTGAGCGCGCGCGATTTCTTCGTCGTAAACTTCCGAAAGCCAGTAGTTTGCAGTGATTGCGCCGCTGTTGCTGAGAATAAGTCCGCCGACGGAATAAGTGACCGTGGAGTTTTCTTTCACGCGCCAGTCTTCAAGATGGACGTAATTGTTGACGACTTCCTTATAGTCAAGTATCGTCGACTTCATATTACGGATCTTTTCACGTTGTTTTCTGTAAAGAATATACGCCTTTGCAACGTCGGTGTAGCCCGATTGTTCAAGGACGTGCTCGACGCTGTCCTGGATGTCTTCGACGTGGACGAGATTGTTTTCAATCTTGTTTTCGAAATCGGCGGTAACGCGGAGCGTCAACATGTCGATGATTGCGGGAACGTACTGCTTGTTCTGCGCCTCAAACGCTTTGGTAATGGCGACAGAGACTTTGTTAAGATCAAAATCGGTTATTTTACCGTCTCTTTTAATTACCTGATACATTTTCCTCATTTCCTTTATATTTTCTTTTGTTGATTTCTTTATACTTAACGACGTCGTCGTTTTGTTTTTTATTTGGTGAAACTCTTTGCTTTCCGTTGCGTCTTAAAAAGGCGCAATATTTTGCCGTTTTATCGTTTTTGGGCACAAAAAGGGGAGTTTCCCGTGAAGATTCTTTGAAAAATCCAAGCGGATAACACCCTGACATATCGCTCTATTGCGAGTACATTCATAATAACACGCATAAGTGCACGTGTCAATTGTTTTATATCAATATATTGATTTGTTTTTTTAACCGCACCACAAGATATTGTGGTATCAATCTATGCCGCGAATTTCAATTTTATCGACTTTTCCGTCGAAAATCGGCAATATTTCTTCCATTTCCTCTCTTGTCAGCCCGTGAAGTGTCTCGTCAATCAGATCGCCGCTGTCCTTAAATGCTTGAAGATAATATTTTTTCGCGCCCGAGATAAGGTCGGCGACGCCGTAAAACGAGTTTTTGTCGTTAAATTCGCGGACGACGGTCGTGCGGAATTCGTAATCGACGTGGTCTTCAAGAAGGTATTTTACGCTGCGTTTTATTTTTGCGGTGTCGTAATTTTTTATGCCGACGGACATGCCGTAATTTTCAGGGCTGTTTTTAATGTCCATCGCGACGTAGTCCACCGCCCCTTCTTCGACCGCGCGGATCAGCATATCGGGGTTCGTGCCGTTGGTGTCGAGTTTTACCTTGTACGAAAGCGACTTTACCTTTTTCATAAAGTCGATAAGGTCGGGGTTGAGCGTAGGCTCGCCGCCGGTGATACAAACGCCTTCCAGAATGCCCTGTCGCTTTTTAAGATACGCGAATATTTCGTCTTCGGGGATAACGGGTTGTCCCATCGGATTTTCGACAAGACTCGCGTTGTGACAAAACGGACAACGGAAATTGCACCCGCCCGTAAAAAGCGTGCATGCGGTAAGCCCCGGATAGTCCAGGAGCGTCAGTTTGTTAAGCCCGTGAATAATCATTCTTCTTTGCCCTTTTATTGTTTTTTATTCGGTTTCCCTTCCTTGCTTTACGCCCGCAATGACAAATAATTATCCGCAACGTGCCAAAGGCACACATCGCGCCGAAGGCAACATCGCTTTTGCCAACAGGCAAAAACATCGTATCATCGCTTTTCAAGGTGTCCCTTTTTCACACTTATTTATTGTGACCAAATTGCCGATGATATTTATTATAAGTATACCCCGAGCGCGCGCTTTTTCAAAGCGAAATACAACAAAAACAAACGGGCGCGGTCAATGAAAAATCGTTGACATATTTTTCTTGCACGCGTATAATAAGCATATCTAAATATATTTGGAGGATTTATTGTTTATGAAAAAGAACATTGGCAAAATTCTTGCCGTTATTCTTGTAGTTGCACTTCTTGCAACCGTACTTTGCGCTTGCAACGCCGAATCTTTCACGAAGAAACTCGAAAAGAAAGGCTACACCGTTTCCAGTGCTGAAACCGACAAAGAAGACGCTTCTATCGTTTGGTCTGTTTCCGCTGTGAAGAGCACCACCGAAGCCGTTACGATTTATAAATTCAAAACGACTGACGACGCGGAAAAATTTGAAAAAGATGCCCCCACCGGCAAAGTTGGCAAATATTCTCTCGTTGTTAAACGTACGGGCAAAATCATTTATTACGGAACCGAACAAGGCGTAAAAGACGCAAGATAAGTATTATTGCTTAACAAAAAAAGAATCACCGAGCAATCGGTGATTTTTTTTGTGCTTTTCTTTCGTCCTTAACCGACGTCCGTCCGCACTAGTTTTACAAGGATTATCTTGTTTAAAAGCCCACGCAAGATACTGTATAATGGGCCCCGACGGGATACTGTGTACCCGTTGGGAAAAGGAGTATGCGAGCGTAAGACAGACATTTGTCGCTTGCGACGATTGTCTGGTCAAGAATGAAGCATACGACGCGGAGAAAAAGGCGCAAACAAGCATAAGAGTGAGCATTATCGCGAGCGATAATGCGATTTCAAAATCAAGATAGGGGTCCCCAAAAGATACTTTTGTACTTTTGGGGAAAAGGAATAAACAAGCAAAAGACAAACGATTGTCGCAAGCGACAATCGTTTGGTCAAAAGCGCGGTTTATGACGCGTGCGCCTATAAGTCGTCCGCATCTTGCGTGGGCGTTTCAAGCGGCTCGTACGTTTCAAAAGTCATAAGCGCGGGGAAACAGCCGTACATTCCAAGCGGATCATATATATTCGGCGCAAACGCCGCCTGATTGATTTCATTTTTACTTTTCAATGATTTCATAAACCCTCCGCCCTTTATTCTGTGCAAAACGGAAAACTCTATTCGCCTCAAAAAAGACAATTCCCGCCTTTTGTAGGCGGGAATTTAACTTGGTTGCCCTTCCGTGCAACACACTCTCTAAAAAGTCAGAATTTTGATGCCATTTAGCCCCACAAGTACAAGTATCTTGTGGGGACCCCGTGACGTTTCTTTTGGGGTTCTGAAAATCCCAGTGTACGCGTCGCACACTTCTCTTTTGAAATCGCATTATCGGAGCGATAATGCTCACTCTTTTGCTTGTGTGCGACTTTTCCCCACGGGTACACAGTATCCCGCGGGGTCCCCTTTAACGAGTTTTCGGGTTCCCGAAAAAACTCAAAAGGTCGCAAAATTATGACTTTTTACCCTTTGGTGATGGTATCGTTGTCGTCCAAAGTCACATCTTCCACCGAAACTCCGCTGTCTTTGATATGCTCGATTTCGGGAGCGGTGGCGTCGGGCGCGGCGTCGGGCGCGGCTTCCTTATGCCCTGCCGTGTTGGCGGACTTTCTGTAAATGACGAATTTCTGCCAGCAGAATTCCAGAACGCCGTTGATGAGCATTACGGTTGCTTCTGCCAAAAGTTTTGCTCCCTCACCTCCGCCAAGCGACGACGATACGGCGTGAACGTACCAGGTCTGGAAGGGATAAAACGGGACGTAAAACAGGAACGCGAGCGCCATTGCGACGGGCACGTTCTTTGCCGACTTGAACGTGAATTTGCGGTTCAAGGTAAAGTTCCACAAAACGGACAGCGCCAACGCAACCGTGGTCGCCACAAACAGCGTCTTGGGCATCACGGTAATGAAGTTGATTGTGCCCCAGTCGAATTTTTTGAAAGCGAAAGTCATTATCGTGAACGATACGAACTGGATAATTCCTGCGCTTGCCGTGCAAAGAAGATACTTGAATGCTTGCCAACGCGTACCGTTTTTTGCGTTCATTTCTTTGAATTTTTCTTTGCGTTCTGCTTTTCTTTGTGCCTTTTCTTCGGGCGTGAGTTTTTGTTTTGCCATACTTTCTCCTTATTATAACGGGCGTCTGATTGCAGTGTCTTCCGCTTCGCCGCAGCAGTGAATGTGCATATTGTTCATTACTCTGAATGCGTCGGCGCGAATATGGAAGCTTCGCAAGCCGTTAAGACGGACTTTCAGGCGCATGTACAGCATAAGACTTTTGCCGTTGTCGGGCGGGGGACATTGTGACACGAAGCAAGCGTACGCCGCTTTTGTTTTTTCAAAGTCTTTTTTGGTGATTTTGACGAATCTGTTGGGTTTACCGGTGAAATAGTACGCCAGAACCGTTGGTTTTGCAATTTGGGTTGCCCCGACGCTTTTCATCATATTGACGTTGCTGCACATAAAATACGCCTTCGACACCGCCTCTCCCACGCGAAGATGGTCGGGGTGGCTTTCGGGGTACAGCTTGTGGTCGGGACCGATCACGACGTCGGGCTTAATTTCTGCGATGACTTTTGCGATTTCGATGCGGAGCGCGACTTCGTCGTACATGCCGCCGTCCTCAAAAGGCAGAAACCTGACGTCCTTAACGCCAAGAATTTTCGCAGATGCAAGTTGTTCGTCACGGCGGATTTTAACAAGCGTTTCGGACGACATGTTTTCGTCTTCCGTGCCGAACCGTCCGTCGGTGCAAACGAGATAATATACGTCCTTCCCTTCGCGCGCAAGCCTTGCGACGGTGCTACCCACGGCAATTTCGATATCGTCGGGGTGCGGCGCAACGAACAAATACGTCTTGAATTTTTCGATTTTCGGAACGGGTGCGACCGCTTTTATGAGCAATCTGTTGAGTAACATAACTTTCTCCCTGGCAATCTTACAATATTTTAACACACGATATTTGTTAAGTAAAGGCTTTTCAAAAAAATGTGGCTTTCTTATGAAACGAAACAAATAAAAAACATCATACTGTCAATAGGACACTCTTGCCGTATAGGTGACCATCTTTTTAATGAGAAATTGTCTGGTATCCGGGTTGAGTGTGTTTTGGATAAGAAAATTTGCTTTTAATAACGTACAATATTTATTCGGTTTGTTTTATTATGAATTTTACATAAATAGTTAAAGCGTTCTTGACGCGGTTACCCTAACTCTAAAAAGTCAGAATTTTGATGCTATTAAGCCCCACGGGTACACAGTATCCCGCGGGGTCCCCGTATTTTCGCTCGCAATGACATAAAGTGCGTTACACGTAATGGAAAAAATATCCCCTCTAAAACGGCGAGAATTTGATGAGATTGTGTTTTTCTCGGCGGGTTCGGAAAAATCCAGTGTACTTGGCGTACACGATTTTTCAGGTTCTGCCGAAAAAGCAAAATATCGCAAATTATCGCCGTTTTAATAAAATAAAGGCTGCACCGTAATAGTGCAGCCCTTTGTGTTGTTTTTTACGTATTACTTATTTGTTATACGTTTGCGGATTGATGATCTGGATTTCAAAAGCCTTTTTCTTTGTATCTTCGGAAATAAGGTTTTCGTTGTAATCGCTGTCTGTTGTCGGGTCGGATTCACAGAAGTTGACGTAACCTTTGATCGAGAACGTCTTTCCGTAAACTTTTCCTTCGACAGTTGCGGTGCCGTACGTTACGCGGTCGCCGTCTTTCTTCGTGCCGATGATGACTTTAAGCGCGATGTCGTCAATGATTTCCGCATTTGCGCTTGTGCCAGCCGCAGCTATTTCCTCGACTTTCCAGCTGTTTGCCGTCTTATCGAAATACGGGACGTAGGTCTTGCCAAGGCGGTATGCCTGACGGAGCAACGAACCGGCTTTGCCGTCGATATAGTTGCTTTCCGTGTATCCCGCCGCTGTGCGGTTAAGTTCGTCTACGATTGCTTGTTTAAGAACGTCGGGCGTGTTGATAAGCACGAGTTTGCCGTCAACAAGCGAGAACCCTTCATCGGAAAGATATTTCACGTTGTTTTTCTTTACGGCGTTTTCAAGCTCTGCATAAAGCACGTACGGGTACAGATATTTGTTGCCCGCGCTGTCTTCGACCACTGCATAACCGTATTGTTTCATATTGTCAGTCGTTGCCGTCGCTTTATTGTTTGCAAAGAACTTTTCGCCTTCGGTCATATATCCCTCGGGACGGAGCAACATAAGCTGTTTGCTGAGACCTTTCGCGTAAAATCCGCGAGCCGTCAACTTGTAAAGTTCGGTTTCGAATTCCTTATAAACCGCGACCGAGTCGTAGGTTTTGCCCGCGGGAACGACTTGATACTTCGTGAAGTATTTCATTGCAAGAGCGACCATGCTCACCGCGTCGATATTATCGTTGTTGTATTCAAACAAGTTTTTGAACGTCGTTGCAAGGATTTTTTCGCCGCCGATAACAAGCGAGTTGTCAAGGCCGTCCGCCTGATTGATGCCGATAAGTCCGTACACTGCGGGAATTATGCCCACGTTGTCTTTAAGCAACAGGTTCATAATAACGTCGCCAATCGTGATGTCGTTTTCCGCTGCCGCTTCGGCTTTGTGCGCCGCATAGTTCACAAACAAGCCGTTGCCGTTCTTATTAATAAGATAGTTGACAAGTTTCACGAAGTTGAGCCCTTTGACGTGCGCTTCGCCACTCGTTACCAGATGATTGATGGATTCGTTGACACTAGCAAAACTGTAAGAAACGTTATATTTCTTATATTTGTCGCCTTGGTATGTCGTCTGTTCTTCGGCGGTCAAAAGGACGTATTCGTTCGTTGCCTCATCAAGGCGATACTTGCCGTTTGCGTCTTTTTCATAGACCGAGTACAGGACGCCGCCGACTTTGTCTGTGTCGTCCGCAGCATAAAATCCCCATTTGCCGTCAACTTTCTTAAAGCCGTTGATGCCGATTGCTTTGTTTTTACCGAGCTCGACGCACATATCGAGAATCGCGGGGAGAACGCCTTTGTATTCTTCCATGATTTTCGCGTCAAGTTGCAGGTCGTAATCGGGGTTTTCCGGTGTTCCTAAGTTGACGGAATACAGTTGAAGTTTTGCAAACACTTTATCGTTTGCGGTAATCGTTGCGACCGCGCGAGTGTTTTGGATATTTACGAAATCGAGCGTGCCTTTGATATTGAGTTTCAGCGTTTTGGGAACGGTGAGCGTTTTCGTTGCCTCGTCGTATTTCAGATCGTCGCCGCCGACTTTGATTTTCAAGCCGTTGGGATTTGTGTAGTCGTGTGCGACAAGGCTCAGAAGGTCTTCGCCGAAGTCGAAATCAAGACCTGCGTCGATATTCATTGCGCCGTACTCTTCTTTGTTTACAGCCGTCGTGGAAATCGCGTCTTTTTCGTTTCCGATTTTAAGGTCGGTGATTGCAAGTTCGATACCGAAAGTCCTGTTTTCCGTACCTGCGGGCAGGTTAAGGTCGAGGAAGAATTTGCTCATCTTGCCGATGCTGCCGTTTGCGCCCTTTTCCTTTTCAAAGCCCAACTTGATTGCGCTGTTTTTCGTCACGGCAATGCTTTCGCCAAGGCTGAAAGGATTGAGCGCGATCGTTGCGGAAAGTTTTTGCGACAGGTCGTTCTTGACGGACGTGTAACCTTTGTTCGCTTCTTGGAACTGACCGTTTTTCCAGGTGTACCAGGTAGGTTCGCTGAACAAGTTGCTTGCAAACGGTGTGCCTTTTAAGTCCGCGGTAAGAATACCCTGAACGTCAAGGGTTTCGCCAAAGTAACTGTAAAACTTTTCTTTGCCGCCGAATATATCCGAAAGCATGTTGTTGATCGAAATGCCGCTGAAAGAAATGTCCTTTTCAAAAATCGTGTCGGCAAGGGTTTTCACAACGTATGTGCCGTTTGCGTCTTTAACATATTCGCCGTTAACTAAGTTGTAACGATTTCTGCTTGCCGCATTGACAAGCGTGTCGCTGTACGGCATATACTCTTTCTTTACAAACGTGTTGATAAGCCCGGTGATAACTTCGTTAAGGTCAAAGTCGCCGCCGTTGAAAGCTTCGACAACGCTCTTTACGATGTTGTTTTTGAGCAGCCCTTCGATCTTGGTGAAAAGCGCGTCTTTGACGGTTTGTCCGTTTGCGGTCTTTTCAAGTTTCGTAAGGTCAACGCCGACTTTGTTCCCTGCGATCGTTGCGTAAAGGAAGTCGTTTTCGTAAATAAGACGGAAAGAATCAACGCCGTTAATGCGCGCGGACACGTCGATATAGGTTTCGTTGCTTTCCGTAAGAGCAACTGCTTTCGTATATCGCGTTTGTCCTTCGTGGAGGCTTGCGTCGTACGACACGTACTTGCCGTCGATAAGGACGTATGCGCCATTTGCGTCAACAATATATTTGTCGATGACGTTCTGACGGTCGAGAAAACCTTTCAGAGCAAGTTCGATCGGCATTTTTTCTTGGACGCCGCCGTCCTTTTTAAGGGTGATTGTCGCGCCGAGGCTCAAAGCGATGTTTTTGCCGTCGGCAAGTTCAAACGAAGTGCCGTTTGCGATTTCGTTTGCGCTTTGGAACATCGTGTTGACAAATGCGTTCATCGAGGCGCCTGCTTGGTTGCCGCCGGTTCCGCCACCGCCGGTTCCGCCACCGCCGCCCGTTCCGCCACTGCCGCCGTTTCCGCCGCCGCTTTCTTTATTGCAGGCAGCCAGAACGCCGACGCACAAAACGAGAACGCAAACTATTGCGAGTACTCGCAAAAAATTCTTGTTTTTCATTTTTGGTCTCCTTTCGAGATTTAAATTGTACACGCACGCAGACGTGCGTATATCTCTACATTTTACATTTTAATATTTATTAGTTTTCTTGTCAAGGCTAAGTCGGGATTTCCGCAGGACAGGCGCCGTTTCGGGGTTATCGGCAAATCGTTTTAAGGTAATTTTTAACCTAAACGTTACAAATGCGCCCGCGTGTAATATTTTGCGAAAAACCTTTACATATTGTCCTTACGTTTGTATAATAATCGTTAGGAGGAATTTTATGCACGATTCGCACGTTCACAGCATTTTTTCGGACGACGGCATGGAGGCGGTCGAAGACGTCGTTGCGACGGCACTTTCTCGCGGTTGCGACTATGTCGCAATCACCGATCACGTCAACCGCGATTATCAGGTCATCGGATATGACAACCCACAAATAAATATGTCGGCGTACGTCGCCGCGATGCAGAACTTCAAACGCCGCTTCAATAAGAAAGGCTTCCGCCTTGCAATGGGTGCGGAACTCGGATACCTTAAATCGGCAAACAATCTGTATATCAAAGACCTTGCCGATATCGACTTCGACGTCATCATCAACAGCGTTCACTGCGTGCTCGGCAGCGAGGTCTATTACGCGGAATATTTCAATAAGTGCCCCTATAAACACTTTGCCTATCTCGAATACCTGAAAGCCGTCCGGGAAAGCGTCGACGCGCCCTACCCCTACGACATCATCGGCCACATCGGCTATATCCAGAGAAACGCGCCGTATAAGGAGCCAGATATGTTTTACGAGGAGTTCTCGGACGTCTTTGACGATATCCTCACCGCCATCATCGAAAAAGATAAGTGCCTGGAAGTCAACAGCAAAACTTATCGCGGCGGAAAAACCACAAGCGAGTTTTCTTTGCGACACCTGTCTATCCCCGACGTCGACGTCCTGAAACGATACTACGAACTCGGCGGAAGGAAAATTTCTTTCGGCAGCGACGCACACCGCACAAACAGCATCGCTTATAATTACGACAAAATCGCGGCGGCAATGAAAGAAATCGGCTTTGAAGGTTTCACCCGATACGTGAACCGTGAGCCGGAACTTGTGAAGTTTTGATAAACCGAAAACAATATGATGAAAAAACCGTCGCTTTCCGACGGTTTTTTCTCGTTTCGCGATTTATAAAACGCTTTTCGTCACGTTGAACTTTACGCCAAAGGCGTTTGTGACTTCGTGATACTCCGCGTTTTCAAAAAGTCCGCTCGTGCGGGACACGACGTAATCCACGCACTCAAAAAGGGGCTCCGAAAATCCTTTGTCGATATGATATATTTCCAGCGGTCGGCGGGCGGGGGTTTTAACCTTTGTGTTTTTGATTATTGCAAATAATTTTTTCATTTCGTTCACCTCTTGATTGCATTATTGCATACAAAATATGACAATGCTTTGCATATTATTGAAAAATGTTTGAAATTTTTCATTTTTTCGCAAGGTGAATTTCTGCAAAAAGAAACGCCCCGAAAATCGGGACGTTCCTTTGATTTAGGTGGAAAGATTACTGTCGTAATCCGATAATAAGCATATTATTAGCCGACTTGGACGCTGGCGTTGCCGCTGACTTGTACAACGTATTTGCCGTTTTCGACTTCCGGCTCACCGGGGATATATTTTGCAATGCCGTTGATGTCGACGTTCACGTTTGCAGAGCCTGCCACGATGACAACCGCCGTGCCGTTGATTGCAAAGTCGTTTTTGTCAAGGTTGGTTGCGTTTGCATTCGAGACAACGTTTGCAACGACGTTCACTTTCACAAGTTCTTTGCCGACTGCTCCGACCACTACGTCAACGTAGACTTTCGCGCCGTGTTCGGTATCGCTGATTTTGCCAAGTTCGACTTTCACGTTGACCTTGCATGAGTTTTCAACACCGACGTTAACTTCAACGACTACGCCGCCATTTTCGTTTGCATATGCGGTAACTTTTACGCCGACGTTGTCGACTTCAACCCCTGCGCCTGCACCAAACTTGAAGACCATCGTGTCTTTTTCTTTGTCATATTCGCAGGTGCCTTTGATTTCTACAAGGTTGGCTTCGCCGTGTGCAACAACAGCTTCGAAAGCGTAGCTGTCTTTGCCGTTGATGTCTGCGTCTTCTTCGGTAACTTTGCCGTCTTTGATTTTCTTTGCGTTGATGTAAATCGTCGATACGTCGGATACGTCTTTGCCTTCGGCGTCTTTATAAGTGACGGTCACGAGCATTTTGTAGTTATAGCCGTCTTTTTCGTTGGATGCTTCCACTTTGACGTCAACATTGTGATCTTTGATGTACGCCTTTGCATTGTTTACGTATTCGTTAAGATATTTTGCAAGTTCGTCGGTTGCCGTGCTGATACCGGGGATTGCGCCGATGCCGTTAATGGTGAAATAAGGATCGACGTTTTCATCCGCTGCATCCGCCGAAGCAGAGCCCGCTGCCGAAGAGTTCATCGCGACTGCGATTGCCGTGCCGAGAGTTTCGGCGTTGTCCGCTTTTGCAGGTGCGGTTTTCTTGTCCTTATTGCAGGCGGTAAGTCCGACCGCAAGAGCCGCTACCATCGATACTACAAGAAGTATTGCCAGGATTTTCTTTTTCATATTGAGTAAAACCTCCGTGTTTTTCAAATTGTTTTCGCAAAGTAAACAATCGACGAGCGCGTTTTATTGGGATTTTCTGAAAATTTTTTATTTTTTCAAAAACGATATAATGTTGATATTTCTTCTCAATTCTTATTTATATTAAATTGCAACAAAAAACCTTACCGTTTCCGATAAGGCTTGTTTTTATTTTTATATTGTTTATTAAATATTAAAAATACTGTTCGATGTTTGTTCACTCGGGTTCAAAATGTTGTTGATTAAACCGGTGATATAATTGTCGTACAACGCCTTGATTTTCGCAAAGTCGATGTTTTCAAGGGAGATACGGATGTCCGCAACTTTTGCCTGCAAATCGGTCAGCCCTAAAAACTCGCACATACTTTCGATACTTTTAAGGCTTTCGATCATTTCGGCGTAAGAGCCCTTTGTAAAGTTTTTGACGTAGTCGCTGCCACCGATATTTTGTCGCTTGATTTCTTCTTCCGCATAGTTATAATAAACGTCCGAAAACAAGCTTCTGTCGCCGAGCCAGGATTCTTCCAGCAGGCTCTTTCTTTTGGCAAAAGCGGCGGTTAATTGTTCAAAACTCATTGATGAAGTTGCGTTTTGCAAATATTTCTTCGCTTGGTTTGCAAGGTCTTCCTTCGAAATCGTCTTTATCGACAGCGAAAAGTCAAACGCCGCCCGAAGTCGTTTTGCAAAGCTTTCGGCGGTCTCGCCGGAAACGGAAACGGAAAGCCCGTCCGCGTCATCGACGAATTTGAGCGTCCGCGCGGCTTCGTTGATTTTTCTTGTCGTGGCGTCAAATTTAAGCCCTTTCAATTCGCCGGAAAGATGCAGTATCATGTCGCCGTCCACGTTTTCGGCGCGCACAGTTTCCACGGTTTCCTCGCTGTTTAACGTGAGCGTGATTTTTGCGCCGTCGGTTTTTTCGTCCGCCGCCGCAGTCGCTTTGTCCGCGCCCGCAGAAACCTGCACGTAATAGTAATTGCTTATCGGCGAATTATCTTTTTTCGGCGCGAATAAGACGCCACACGTGATCGCGATTGCCATAATCAGCACGCACGCCACGGCGGACGTCGCGATTCTGAACGCTTTGCTTGCGCCCGCTTTCTTTGTTTTCGCCACGGGTTTTTCGATATAGGAGGACTGCACGACGTTGTCGTAAACGCGCGGCGTAATACTTTCGATTTCGCTATTTAATTTATTTTTCAAATCTTTGTTGTTCACGCTTGCTCCTCCTTTAAGTATTTTCTGAGTTTTTTAAGGCTGTTGTTGTACGTCCAGAGTACCGTGCCCACGGGTTTTTTTACGATTTCAGCAATCTCGCGATGTTTGAATCCCGCCACGACGTACAGCATAACGATTTGCGCTTCGTCGGCGGTCAGCACCTTTTTCATCGCGTCGGTGACGGTGGTGTCGGCAAGGTCTTCGACGCTCTTTTCGCCGGACACGGGTTCCCACTCCGAAAAATCCGTCGCGGTCTCGTACTTCGCGCGCTTTATGTGGTTGAAGGCGATGTTTTTGCCGATCTCGATAAGAAACGCCGCCGGATTGCCCGATTTGTAACTTTGCACGCTTTGTCTGAAACGCACGTACGTATCCTGCATAAGGTCTTCGGCAACTTCCCTTCTCCTTACTATCGACAATAAATACGAAAACAAACCTTTTGACGTGAGTTCGTAAAACTCCGCAAAAGCGGTTTCATCGCCCGATTCCTTGATGCGCGCTATTAAAATGTCAAGGCGTTTATTATCCAAACGGAAAACCTCTTTTATTTAATAGGCATATTATACAAAGTCGGGAAGAATTTTGCAACCGATATAACCCTTGCAACAAATAAACAATCGAATCCCTTTTTTTATTTGACGATTTTTACATTTTTTCGGATTTTGTCAAAAAACGGCGGATTTTTCAGGTTCCGCCGTGTTTTTTCCAAAAAGAAACCCCGGAAAAATCCGGGGGAGTTCTTTCTTTTTGTGTTTGTCAGCCTTGGATTGCTCCGACGGGGCAGCCTTCTGCGCAAGCGCCACAATCGATGCATTCGTCGGGGTTGATTTCGTATTTACCGCCGTTTTCGGAAATAGCACCTACCGGGCAAGTGTCCGCGCACGCTCCGCAAGCGATGCATTCATCACTGATTTTGTGTGCCATAGTAACGTCTCCTTTTCAAATTTGTCTTATTTGGGTTTTCCCCTTTTCATTATATTACCACACCGCCGCGGAATTTGCAAGGGTTTTCAAATTTTACTTGACTTTTATTTAGACAAACGCGCGAAAACAATATATAATAAGGATTATGAAACCGTTGTACGACAAAATCTGCGAATACGTCGCAAAAAATCCCGCGCGCTTCCATATGCCGGCGCACTTCGGCACGGGCGATAATCCGCTTTTTTCAAGCGCGAAATACGACGTGACCGAACTCGATTTTTCGGACAATCTGCAAAATCCGACGGGCGCGATACTTGAAAGCGAAAAGGAATGCGCGAAAACGTACGGCGCGAAAAACTGCTTTTATCTGACCTCGGGCAGCACGACGGGGGTTTTCATCGCAATGAGCGCGATACGAAACCGCACCGACGAGATTATCGTTGCCCGCTCTTCGCACAAGTCGGTTTACGCGGCGGCAAGAACGCTCGGGTTTAAGGTAAGATATATTCCGTCGTCTTTCGACAAAAACGGAATCCCTTTGCCCGTGACGGAAAAAGACGTCGAAACCGCGCTTGAACAATATCCGTCTGCGGGCGCGTGCGTAATAACGTCACCGAATTACTTCGGCATGACCGCGGACGCAAAAAGTATATCCGCGCTTGTGAAAAAACGTGGCAAAATTCTTTTCGTAGACGAGGCGCACGGCGCGCATTTTCCGTTTTCAAAACGCTTTGAAAAAGGCTTTTCGGGATTTTCCGACATTTCCGTTACAAGTTTTCACAAAACCTTGCCCGTGTATTCGGGCGGGGCGGCTTTATTTTGCAATAACGATACTTTAACGGACGATTTGTTGCGTTTACGTGCCGATTTGCACACTACAAGCCCGTGCTATCTTACCCTTGCAAGCATTGATTATTCCATCGACGAAAGAAGAATATCGGGCGAAGAAAAGTATGAAAAACTTTTTGAAAAGGTAAACTTATTAAAAGAAAAACTGCCTCTGGAAATAATTGAAAACGACGACTTCACAAGGCTTGTCGTAAGGTGCGGGGACAACGGGTTTTCGGCGTTAAGACAAAAAAACGTCGTGCCGGAAATGACCTTTTGCGATTTGGCGGTCTTTATACTGTCTCCCGAAAACGAAGAAAGAATCGACGATATTTACGACGCCTTAAAAGACGTGAAATGCGAAAGCGCGCGTGAAATTCCGTCCTTGCCCGCGCCTGTTTTCAAAAATGTAACGGGCGGCGGCGCGTATCTTCCGCTGCACGACGCGATAGGTCACGTGTCGCTCGGGGAAGTCGGGACGTATCCCCCGGGCATTCCCGTCGTCGCGTACGGCGAAGTAATTACCGAAAATATTGCCGATTTTTTGAAAGACCGCGACGTTTTTGGTTTTGTAAACGGCAGATTATATGTTACAATAGATAAGTAGAATAATTAACGGACATCATTATGAAAGGAAAATTTATCACTTTTGAAGGCGGCGAAGGCGTCGGAAAATCCACGCAGGTTCGTCTTCTTATGGAATATCTTGAAAAAACGTCGCAACCCGCCGTTCTCGTTCGTCAGCCCGGCGGCACTCCCATTTGCGAAAAAATTCGCGAAATACTTCTCTCGCCGGAAAGCGCGGATATGACGCCCGAGTGCGAGGCGTATCTTTACGCAGCGGCGCGCGCGCAACTTTTAAGGGAAGTCGTCATTCCCGCCCTTAACGAAGGAAAAATCGTGATTTGCGACAGGCACGTCGATAGTTCGGTCGCCTATCAGGGCGCGGGACGCGGACTCGGCACCGACGTCGTGAAAAACATAAACGCAAAAGCAATCGAGGGCTGCCCCATCGACGCGACGGTTTTCATCGACCTGCCCCACGACAAAATGTTCAGAAGCCGCAAAAAGGCGGAAGAAATGGGCGACCGTTTCGAGGTGGAATCGGGCGATTTCCACGCCCGCGTTTACAAGGGCTTTTCCGACATCGCCGACGAAAATCCGGAAAGGGTGATCCGCATCGTCCCCTGCGAGTGCAAGGCCGAAACAAGCCGACATATTATCGACGCCCTTCGCGAAAAAGGACTTATCAGATGATTGAGTTTCAGGACGCTCTGAAAAAGAGCCGCGCCTACAACTTAATAAAACACGATATTGACACGGGCAATTTGTCGCACGCTTATATGGTGATCTCGCCCGACGTTTTCGCCGTGCAGAATCTTTTCAGACTGATTGCGTGCGCGGTATATTGCAAGGACGCCTGCACGACCTGCCCCGTTTGCAAAAAAGTGCTGAACGGGAATCACGCCGACGTGAAATTCATCAACGAAGACGGCAAAAAAATCAAGGTCGAAGACGTCGCCGCCCTTATCGAAGACACCGAGACGAAACCGTTTGAGAGCGACAACAAACTGTACTTTGTAAATTCCGCGGACAAAATGAACCCCGCCGCGCAAAACAAATTGCTGAAAACCTTGGAAGAACCGCAAAAAGCGGTGAGCATATTCTTAGGAGTCGGCAGCGAAAGCGCGATTCTGGACACGGTGAAGTCGAGAACAAAAAAAATAACCCTTGACAGGTTTTCCGCGGGCGACATAAAAGACGCGCTGATAAGTTCGGGCGTTGCCGTCGGAAACGCGACGATTGCCGCTGCCTGCGCCGACGGTATGCTGTGGCGCGCAAAGGAAATTTCGTCAAACTCCGCCTTTTCGGAAACGTTCGACCGCGCCATATTCATACTCAATAATCTGAAAAAAAGCAGCGATGTGGCGTCGTTTTTGAACGATAAAACCCTTGATAAGGATAATTTGCCCGTTTTTCTGGACGCGCTCTCAATAGTGCTTCGCGATATGATTGCGGCAAAAACCGACAAGAACCTTATCATGAGCAAACATAAGGAATGGGAAATCGAAACGCTGTCGAAAGGCTTTTCGCTTGACGCCCTTTCCAACATACTTTATCTTGTCAACGAAGAAAGAAAAAAATTGAGTTTTTACGTGGGAAGCACCGGTGTTGTCGAAAACCTGCTTCTCGGTATTTTGGAGGTTAAATATAAATGTCAGTAACGATAGTCGGCATAAAATTTAAGAACTCGTGCAAGGTGTACTATTTCAGCCCCGAGAAAATTTCGTTTTCGGAAGGCGACGCTGCGATTGTCGAAACGGCGCGCGGCACGGAATACGGCGAAGTCGTGCTCTCAAACCGCGAAGTCGACGACAAAGACGTCGTGCAACCTTTGAAACCCGTTTTAAGGAAAGCCACCGACGCAGACAAAAAACAGGTGGAAAAAAACCTTGCCATGCGCCCCGAAGCCATTCGCATCGCAAACGAGAAAATCGAAAAACACAACCTTAATATGAAGCTTGTGGACGTGGAATACACCTTTGACCGTCAGAAGATTATCTTTTACTTCACGGCGGCGGGACGCGTCGATTTCCGCGACCTTGTCAAAGACCTTGCGGGCGTGTTCAGAAACCGCATCGAACTTCGCCAGATTTACGAACGCGACGACGCGAAAATGCGCGGCGCGCTTGCCCCCTGCGGACGGCCGTGCTGCTGCAACACCTGTCTTCCCGACTTTGCGAAAGTTTCCATCAAAATGGCGAAACTGCAAGGGCTGTCGCTTAACCCCACAAAAATCAGCGGCGTTTGCGGACGTCTTATGTGCTGCTTGAAATTCGAGAACGATTACTACGCCGAAATGTACAAAAAAATGCCCAAGGTCGGCAGTCGCGCAAAAACTCCCGACGGCGAAGGCGTCGTGGAAAGCAACGACATCTTAAAACAGCAGGTCAAGGTCAAAATAATGGACAAAGACGGCAGTTTCGACGTCAAAACCTATGACCTTAAAGACGTGTCGGCGCGCGTGCATCAATCGGTGGAACCCGACGATTCTTCGGACGACGAGGAGCTCAAAAAACTTGAAGATTGATATATAAATATATCTTTTTTGGAATACAGTGTCTATCGACAAAATATTTTGTGTCGAACATGAGATATTTTTGTTGACAATTTTCTTTTATAAGTTTATATTACGGGCTATGAAATCAGAGAAATCGAAAAAATTTTTAAGTCGTGTCGGGTTTTACGGTCTTTTGTTATTTTTCGCACTGCTTCGCGCGGTGGCGTCGTACGTCTTTATTGTCCCGAACGCATTTGCCCCGGGCGGCGTAGGCGGTATCGCGAGTATCGTGTACAACGTCGTTAATCTGTACGACCATAAACTTGCGGAAGGAGTGTTCAACCCCGCCGTCACGATTTTCGTGCTGAATCTGCCGCTTGTTATCGCGTCGTTTTTCACGCTCAACAAACAATTTGCAATCAATACGACCGTCATCGTTTTGGGCTATTCGGGCTTTATGGCACTGTTTTCCGCACTTAAACTGCCCGTATTTCAAGGCTCGGGCATGGAAAGCAGTCTGACGATTATTTCGGCAATCGCGGGCGGCGTCATTTCGGGCGTTGCGCTTGGCGGCTCCCTTCTTACGAACAGTAGCGCGGGCGGCACGGATATACTTGGGAAAATCGCAAACAAGAAAAAGCCCGAACTTAATACAAGCTGGTTTATTTTCCTGTTTGACAGCATCGTCGTTTTGCTGTCGGGTATCGTCGGTCTGCTGTCGGCAAAAGGCATGGACGCGAACACGACCTTCGTCAAAATCGCTTCCCCGATATTTTACTCGTTCATCACCCTGTTTTTGACAAGCGAGGTTGCGGACGTCATCACGACGGGTACGCAATCCAGCGTCGTGTTCAATATCATCACCGATAAGGCGGAAGAAGTCGGCGACGCAATCGTGCAAATCCTGCACCGCGGCGGCACGATAATCCACGCGGAAGGCATCTATACAAATTCCACCAGAAAAATCCTGGTCTGCGTCGTGAAGAAAAAGCAATCCGCCCTGCTCAAACAAATCATAAAAGACGTCGATCCCGACGCGTTCACCTATATCAATAAGGCGAAAGAAGTCAGCGGATTCGGCTTCCGCAACAATCAATAACAGCGCGCAACGATATAAAAAAACAAAAAGCACCGAAATATCGGTGCTTTATTTATTATTTGGCTTTCTTAAAAAGTAAAGATTTTGATGGATTTTCGGGGTTCTTGACGGGTTCGTGCGAAGGCGCGTACGCGTCGCACACTTCTCTTTTGAAATCACGTTATCGCAAGCGATAACGCTCACTCTTTCGCTTGTGTGCTCCTTCTCCCCACGGGTACACAGTATCCCGCGGGGTCCCCTGTTTATGCTCGGAATGACATAGACTTCGTACGGAATTAAAATTGCTCTAATAAAAAAGCACCCGTCAGGGTGCTAAATATAGTTCTCTCTAAAAAGTCAGAATTTTGATGAGATTGTGGTTTTCTCGGCGGGTTTTGAAAATTCCAGTGTACTTTGGCGTACACGAATTTTCAAGTTCCGCCGAAAAAGCAGAATATCGCAAAATTATGACTTTTTAATAGGTTTCATAGTGGGGAACAACAACACATCCCTTATCGTCTCCGCACCCGTAACAAGCATTACAAGACGGTCGACGCCGACGCCTAATCCGCCCGTCGGGGGCATGCCGTATTCCATTGCGGTGAGATAATCTTCGTCGATGTCGTTGGCTTCTTCGTCGCCCTGTTTTTTGAGTTCCACCTGAGCCTCGAATCTGCCGCGCTGGTCGATGGGATCGTTAAGTTCCGAAAAAGCGTTGGCGTATTCCCTGCCGTTTATGAACAACTCAAAACGCTGGGTGTAGCCGGGATGATCGGGATCGCGCTTTGCAAGCGGGCTGATTTCCACGGGGTGTCCGGTAAGGAACGTGGGCTGGACGAGTTTATCCTCGACGTACGCCTCGATAAACAGATTGAGAATGTCGCCTTTTTTGTGGCGTTGTTCGTATTCGATATGATGCTCTTTCGCAACCGCCCTTGCTTCGTCCAGTGTTTCGATTTTGTCAAAGTCAACGCCTGCGTACTTTCTGACCGCCTCGACCATCGAAATTCTTTCAAAAGGTTTGTCAAGGTCCAAATCCACGCCGTCGAAGGTAATTTTGCCCGTGCCGCAAACTTTGTTTGCAACGTGTCTGAACATACCTTCGGTGATGTCCATCATACCGTGAATGTCGGTGTAGGCTTCGTAAAGTTCCAACAAAGTGAACTCGGGATTATGACGTTGATCCATACCTTCGTTTCTGAAAACCCTGCCGATTTCGTAAACTTTTTCAAACCCGCCGACGATAAGGCGTTTAAGATAAAGTTCCAGAGCGATACGAAGGTACATATCGATATCGAGCGTGTTGTGGTGCGTGATAAACGGCCTTGCGTTTGCGCCGCCCGCGATGTTGTGCAGAACGGGGGTTTCGACTTCCAGATATCCTTTTTCGTCCAAAAAGTTTCTGATTTCGCGAAGAACCATACTACGTTTCACGAAAACCGACTTTACTTCCGGATTGACGATAAGGTCAACGTAACGCTGACGATAACGAAGGTCGGTGTTGGTAAGTCCGTGGAACTTTTCGGGGAGCGGCAAAAGCGACTTCGAAAGAAGTTTCACCGAAGTAACGTTGACGGTGGTTTCGCCCATGTGCGTCACGAAAACTTCGCCGGTCACGCCGATGATATCGCCTATGTCGTATTTTTTGAATTCCGCATACGGCTCGTCGCCCAGAACGTCGCGCTTAAAGTAAAGCTGAATCTGACCGTCGCCGTCAAGGATATGCGCGAAACTTGCCTTGCCCATAACGCGTTTGCTGACGAGTCTGCCGGCAAGCGACACGGTTTTGCCCTCGTATTTTTCAAAATTGTCGACGATTTCTTTGGACATCGCCGTTTTTTCGAAGCGGACTTCTCTGAAAGGATCTTTGCCCGCTTCCTGCAAATCGCGCAGTTTGTCGCGGCGAACCTTGATAAGCTCGCTTAAATCTTCCTGTTGTTCGTTGTTTCGGACGTCGTTTTCTGCCATTTTGACCTCTTATGCGTTAATGCTTAAAATTTTGAATCTTGCTTCGCCGCCGGGGGTGGTAACGACGACTTCCTGTCCTTTTTTCTTGCCGATGAGCGCGCTGCCGAGAGGAGATTCGTTGCTGATAAGATTTTCTTCGATTTTCGCTTCCGAAACGCCGACGATTTTATATTCGAGCTTGTCCCCGAATTCCAGATCCTGAAGTTTTACGATGCAACCGACGCTGACGGTTTTGGTATCGATCGTGCTTTCGTCGATAATCGTGCAGTTGCTGAGCATTTCGTTGATTTCACGAATGCGCTTTTCAAGGAAACCCTGCTCTTCTTTGGCGGCGTCGTATTCCGCATTTTCGCTGAGATCGCCGAACTCACGGGCGATTTTGATTTTTTCCGCCATTTCTTTGCGACCTGTCGAACTGAGTTCGTCATATTCGCGTTTTAATTTGTCGTAGCCTTCCTTGGTTAAAAAAACTTCTTTTTCCATTTTTCTTCTCCATAAAAAATCAAAGGCATATAAAATATGCCAATGTCTATTGCCCTATTATACTTGCGACTTTTCGTTTTGTCAATGGTTTTGACCGCCTTACGGGCGCGCTATCGCGCCAAAATGCGCGAAAAAAGACGAAAAACGGCAAAAAATGAAATTTTTCGGGGCTTTGTTATCAATAAACTGACCGTCAGTACAAAATTGTACTTTAATACAAAAATCTCTTTACAACCGTATTATTTTAGTGATATAATCAAAATATATTAAAAGGAGATTTTATGGCACCATTGGAAACGTCACGCCGTCTGCGCAAAAAAAACAACACCCACAAAGCGTTGTTGCACGCGGCGAAAAAACTGTTTGAAGAAAAAGGTCTCGGCAACGTTACCATCGACGAAATATCGGAGGCGGCGGACGTATCGCGCAGCACTTTCTTCACTCACTTCAATTCGCTGGACGACCTTATGGAACAAATCGCGGCGGAAGAAATCAACGACCTTGTTTCGGTCTTTGAAGAATCCGAGCAGGAAGTTTCCATATCGGCTCTCATCGACAAACTCGTCGACGACACGATACCTTACCCTTACCTTACGGGCAATCTTTTAATGCGCGGTATCCTGTGCAAAGGCGAAAGCAGTTTCTCGAAAATTTACGATATGGCGGCGGAGCGCATAAAAACGCACGCGGCATACGCGAAACTTCTGGAAACATTCACCCCCGAGGAACTTTCGGCATATATCCTCGGCGCATATTTCGGAATTGTTTTTCAACGCTTCATCAAAAACAAACCCTTTGACGACGTTGAAATCAAACAGTCAATCGATAAATTTATTAACTACTTAAAACGTTAGGAGGACTTCACTATGAGCAGAAACGGTTACGCTTGCGAACAAGGCAAATGGCCGAAAGCGCAAGACATCTACAACGAGTTGCACGAACTCACGAGCAAACCCATCTATTGCGTATCGGACGCAGCGTATAAGGATATCGTCGAAAATTACTTCGACAAACAATGCGCGAAATCCAAAGCAATCACCACCGAGGCAAAACAATATATCCCCGGCGGCGTTCAGCACAACCTTGCTTTCAACAAACCCTTCCCCATGTGCATGGTAAAAGCCGAAGGCGCATACCTTTACGACGCGGACGGCAACAAATACTTCGACTTCCTGCAAGCGGGTGGCCCGACAATCCTCGGCAGCAACTTCCCCGAAGTTCAGGAACAGGCGATCGAACTTATCAAATCCTGCGGCCCCGTTACCGGTCTTTTCCACGAAGCGGAACTTCTGCTTGCAAAAGAGATCAATAAACATATGCCTGCGTGCGAAATGTTCCGTATGCTCGGCTCGGGTACTGAATCCGTCATGGCGGCAATCCGCGTATCCCGTTGTGCAACCAGAAACAAACGCGTCATCAAAGTCGGCGGCGCATATCACGGCTGGTCCGACCAGATGGTTTACGGTCTGAAAATCCCCGGAAGCCGCAACCTTCTTGAAAGCCACGGCATTCCCAAAGGCTGCTACGGCTCCACCGACGAAGTCCGCCCCAATGACCTGAAAATGCTGGAAGGTATGCTCAGACGCAATAAACTTCGCGGCGGCACGGCTTGCGTCATCGTTGAACCCGTGGGCCCCGAAAGCGGCACTCGCCCCATTGACTTCGATTACAACCAAAAAGCCCTTGAACTTGCCCACAAATACGGCGCACTCTTCATCTTTGACGAAGTCGTTACCGGTTTCCGTATGGGTCTTGGCGGAGCGCAAGGCTTCTTCAACGTCAAACCCGACCTTACCATCTTCGGCAAAATCATCGCCGGCGGTTATCCCGCAGCGGGCGGCGTCGGCGGCAAACGCGAATACATCTCCCTTATGGCGGCGGGCGTCGCGGGCCTTGGCAAAAAAGCGTACGTCGGCGGCACTCTCGCGGCGAACCCCTTGTCTGCATACGCAGGATATTGCTGCATCAAAGCCATCGAAAAATACAACGCTTGCGAAAAAGCGGGTATTGCGGGCGACAGACTTGCGGCAGGCCTGAAAGCCCTTGTCAAAAAACACAATCTTCCTTACGTCGTTTACAACCAGGGCAGCATCGTTCACCTTGAATGCACCGGCGCAATGAGCTTCGATTACAGCAGTTTCAGCTTCCTTAAATCCGCATTGGGACTTCTCAAAAACAAGCCCGAAATGGAAGCCCGCGCAGAAGCCATGAAAGATATGGGCGCAGCGTACATGGCAAACGGTATCGTTACCCTTGCGGGAAGCCGTCTTTACACCTCCATGGCGGACACCGACGAAGTCATCGACGCCGCGCTTGAACGCTTTGACAAAGTTTTCGCTCTCGTAAAAGCACAAGGCACGCCCGAACTTCAACGCAGTTTTGAAAAACCCAAAAAGAAATAATCGTTAAAACTTGCGGGCGGTTTTTTCCGCCCGCTGTTTTTAATAAGGAGTCGTTATGAACGAAAAACTCAAAAACACAATGGTTGAGTACGCGCATAAGGTTTACGACGAAAATCTTTTCGGCGCGCACACCAACAACATCAGCGCAAGAGTGGACTCGGAAAGTATGCTTATCACCAAATCGGGGGTTAACTTCAAAGATTTGACCGTTGAAGATATCATTGAGGTCAAATTCAACGAAACCGACAAATGCCCTTCCGACACTCTGAAAGACGCGCTTTTGCACGTTAAACTGTACGGCGCGCGTCAGGACGTCGGCGCGATTATGATTACTTCGCCCGTGTTCGCACTGACCGTCGCAAATAAAAAAGTCACCATTCCGCCCGTTCTGGACGATATGGCGCAAATCGTCGGCCCTACCGCCAGAACCGCAAAAACCAACGACATCTTTGGCATTTCCAAGGCGCTTAAAGGCCGCGGAGCATGCCTGCTTTCGGACATCGGTATTCTTTCGACAGGCACGACGCTCAACGAAGCGTTCACCGCTTGTCTTGTCCTTGACAAAGCCGCCCATACCCTTATCATGGCGCAAGCCGTCGGCGGCTGCAAACCCGTCGGCAAAATCGGCGCGGTGCTGGAACACGTCGTGTATCGCAAAAAATACAGCAAGACGAATCAGGAAGCACTTTTGAAAGCCGAGCGCGAATAGGAGGTTTATTATGGCATTTACCGAAAAAGAATTAAGACAAATGGTCAAAGACGCAGGCGTCAGAATGCTGGAAGAAAACCTCGTGCAAGGCACCTGGGGCAACATCTCGATCCGCCTTGACGAAAAGCACGCGCTTGTCACCCCGTCGGGACTCGATTACGTCGTTATGACGCCCGACGACCTTCCCGTCGTCAATATCGAAACGCTTGAATGGACGGGCCCCCGGAAACCTACAAGCGAAAGGAAAATTCACGCCGCTATTCTTCGCGCGCGTCCCGAAATCAATGTCGTTCTGCACAGCCACCCCACCTGGGGCGCAACCTTTGCAAGCACGCACCATTCACTGCCCGCTTTCAACGATAAAATGAAAAAGTATCTTTTGGGCGACGTCCGTTGTGCAAAGTACGGCCTTGCGGGAACCAAAAAACTCACGAAAAATACCGTCGCCGCAATGGAAGGCAGAAACGCCTGTTTCCTTGCAAACCACGGCGTGTTCGTATGCGGGAAAACCCTGGAAGACGCTTTCGAAGCGTGCCGCGCTCTGGAAGAAGGCTGCAAAACTTATATCGAGCAAAAGACCGTCGAAAAGGCAAAAGCCGACAAATACACGACCGAACTTTCGCTGGAACTTTTCAAAAAGACTTATAAGAAATAATTTGACACAGCAGAAAGCCGCGGAATTTCCGCGGCTTTTTCGTTGCCTTTTTGTAGGTTTTTGTCGGCTTATTGTCCCCTGCCGATTTCCTTAAATCTTTTTTCAAGCGCGGCAAGTTCTTCCTTTGTCCTTGTCGATTTCAGATAATCGACGTACTTTCTGGCGTCGGAAATTACCGTGGCGTTTGATAATTTGTCCGCTTCTTTTATTGTATAATTCTTCCCGATATTTTTCATTGCGTGACAATATACAAGCAGTTTCTTGACTTTATCAATCGAAATATCGTTGTCAACTGCCATTTTTGCAAGTTCGCGCTCCGAATACTTGCTGAAAACCTTTTCTTTCGCGACTTCGTTTTCGTAAAATTCAAGGTGGCGTTCGCCGAAAACGTCGTAAAGCGTTGCGGCGTTTGCCGCGCCGCGGTTTTCAAAACCCGCGATGAAAAACACCGCCGCCGTCATCATAAACAATAAGCATTTTTTCATATCCCTGATAGCGTGTCGGAAAATTAAAAGAATATACTAATTAAAATAAAATTGCTTTTTTCAAAGAATAATGATAACATAAGCGTATGGACGAACAAAACGTAAAAAACGAAAAGAAAAAAGAACTTCTGAATATTTATTGGTTTTTGCTTATGGTGATGGCGGCGGTAAGTCTTGTCAACCTGCTGGCGATTTCCACGGACAGCATGAAAGCCGCCGCAATCGTGAACGTCGTCCTACTTTTTGCAATCCCCCTGACATTCGTCTTGGGATATATCGATTTCAGAAACTTCGCGCCGATGAGCGTCAAAAAAGAAATTGCGTACGACGCGACGGCGGTCATCGCGCTTTTTATCTCGCTCATTCACTTCAACGTCCGGAACTACACTTTTATGCAGGACTACACCGACGAAAACACTTATATAATATGGGTGTCGGTGTTCGCGGCGTTGTACCTTGCAATCGCTTTCATTTGCCTAATTTTGACGTTTCTGAACTTCCACAGCAGAAAAAAACAAACGAAATATTACTACGCGACGGCGATTGCGTCGATTGTCAGCTGCGTGTTCCTGACCGCGTTCAACTACAACACGACGGTTACGATATTCTGGGCGCCGCTGAAACTTATGGGGATTCAGGACGGCTTCGTCGTTGACCTGGGGATAACCGTCCTTGCCCTTCGCGTTATCGTGGAATACGGCATTTTCATTTTCCACGCCGTGCGCGAAAAGCAAAAAGGCGGGCTCCCCGAGGGTGAAGAAACCGAATACAAAAAATGTGTCTTTATTCCGTCGGTTATCGCCGTCGTGTTTATGCTTATCAACGTGATTGTCCTTCCGATAATCAGCGGTATGCAAAACTTTTATCCCGATAAAAAGCAAGGGCTTTTCATCGCGTACGAAATTGTCGAAAGCATTTCCGTCGCCGCCCTGCTTGCGTCGGGCATCGCAATCTGCTGCTTCAAGAAAAAGAGCGAAAAGTACGGCGAAATTTATTTAAGGCAAGGGCTTGCAAGCATAATCTTTGCGCTCGTTTACGCGATTATGGACTTTATCCCCGTGGGCACGCTTATCGGCGGAAACATTATAAAGGCGCAAATCGCATCCGACGTTTTCCATTCGTCGATAAAAATCGGAGGGCTTGCCATTTACACCTTATACGTCGCGCTGCGTAAGCCCCTGAACGAAACCCTGAAAAAACTTGACGAAGAATACGCCGAAAAACATTCTACCGAAAATTACAGCATTTGATTTTTGCGGACGGGCAACCGTCCGTTTTTTCACGGCAATAATACACCCCTTGAAAATGGCACGAAAAAAGGCACGCTGAACAGCGTGCCCTTTGCATTGTTGAAGATTATTGTTTCTTCTGGTCGTCAAGATACGTGCCTTGCGCGTAATATGCAACCGTGAAGAGCTGTGCCGAAAGTTCGTTGCCGAATTCGGGCGCGCCTTCGATGGACAGATATCCTTTTTGCATATAAGGAATCATCTCGACCTTGCTCATGAGAATTTCAAGAGCGTGTTTGGGAGAGTCGAAGCGCATGCACACGAAAGGTTTGCAACGTTTGCATTCGCCGCGTCCCGAAACGGTCTGACCATCCTTAACGCGGAGCCAGCCTTGGAGTTTTTCGTGACCGGTAACCGCAAATGCGTACACACGGTCGGGGCTGCCTTCCGTAAAGTGCTTGACGTCGGGATGTTCAACCCTGTTAAGTTGGCTGACGCCGACGGTAAGAAGGTTGATGTAAAGCAAGACCAAAAGTTCCTGATCTTCGGGTTTTTCGGGAACGTCGGTGGCTTGCAGAAGTCCCGCCATTCTGAGAAGCGTCATAAGGATGTTCACGAAAGTGGGAAGGTGTGCGAGCGCGCCCTTGATTTTGGGAAGCGGCATACCTTTTCCGGTGAAGAACAGAATGAACTTCTCGGGGGTTGAAAATTCCAGTTCGATATCAGGATGGGGGTGGGTTTCACCGGTGTGAGTTTCCCACTTGCCGTCCTTGACAACGAAGTGCGTTGAAAGTTTTCCGGTCTTCTTGAATTCCGGCGACAAAACGCTGATCTGGAAAACGAAGTTTTTGCCCTTGAATTTCTTTACGAATTTCGGATCGTTTTCCGCAACGGTTTTTGCCAAAGGAATCGCGGCGAAGAAGAAAATTCTCAATGCATACTTATCGCCTTGAGTCATTGCCATAATACTATACCTCGTCTACCCAGTTTGCGCCCTGCGGAGCAAGTTTGACGGCTGCGCCGGCTTTTGCGGATTCCGCTTTGACGGCAGAGCCTTTGACGCCTTCTTTTTCGAAGTCCTGATTGATGACTTCAAGAGCGTTTTTCACGATGCCTTCCGCATCGATTTCGTGCATAGCCATAAGGTCTTCGTGGAGACCGATTTTGCTGAACTTGTCTTGGAGACCGAGTTTTCTGAACGCGCAAGCCTTACCTGCTTCGATGACGACTTCCGCAACCGCGCTGCCGAGACCGCCGATAACGGTGTGGTCTTCCGCGGTGATGATACGACGAGTATCGTTGACCGCAGCAAGGATTGCTTCCTTATCGATAGGTTTAATGGTGTGCATATTCAGCACGCGAGCGTTGATGTCGTGGTCGTATTTAAGGATCTTCGCAGCCTGAACAGCCTGATATACGCAGCTGCCGCACGCGATGATGGTGATGTCGTTACCTTCGTTAAGGAGAACGGCTTTGCCGACTTCGAAGTCGTAGTTGTCGTCCGCGTAAACGTTGGTGTCGAAACCACGGTTAATACGAATGTAGAAAGGACCTTCGGTGTTTGCAGCCGCTTCGACCGCTTTGCCCGTTTCGATACCGTCGGCGGGGCAGATAAGCGTCATGTTGACAAGCGAACGGATAACCGCGAAGTCTTCGATTGCGTGGTGGGTGGAACCCGCCTGTCCGAACGACGTACCGCCGTGCGTGCCGATGATTTTCACGTTGACGTTCTGATAGCAGATGTCGGTGTGAATCTGGTCAAGCGCGCGGAGCGACGCGAAGACGGAGAAGGAAGACGCGAAAGGAATGAATCCGCATTTCGCAAGACCTGCCGCCATGCCGTACATATTCTGTTCCGCAATACCTACGTTAATGGTTCTTTCGGGGAATTTCGCCGCGAAGTCGCCGATTTTCGTCGAGCCTTTAAGGTCGGCGGTAAGAGCGACGATTTTGGGGTTTTGTTCGCCGAGTTTAACAAGAGTTTTGCCGTAAATTTCGGCAGTTGCCATTGATGTGCTTTCAAGCGCAGTATATACTAATCCGCCAGCCATAATTAAATGCCCTCCTTTTCAGCCACAGCGATTCTGGATTTCTTGTATTCGTCCAGATCGTGCAAGCAGGTTTCATACATTTCGTCGTTGATGGCGCCGTAGTGCCATTTGAAGTTACCGGACGTAAGTTTCATACCTACACCCTTGATAGAGTCGGAGATGATGCAAACGGGTTTGCCGTTCGGTGCTTTCTTTGCGTATTCGATAGCGTCGCAAATTTCGTCGAAACGATGACCGTTGATGACTTTGGTGTCGAAACCGAAAGCGGTCATTTTGTCCGCAAGGGGTTCAAGCGCCATAACGTCTTCGGTGTTGCCGTCGATACTGAAATGGTTGCGGTCGATGATAACGACGCAGTTCGTGAGTTTGAAGTGCGAGATTGCCATGAACGCTTCCCAGCAGGAACCTTCGTCAAGTTCGCCGTCGCCGGTCATAACGTACGTGGTGTAGTTTTGTTTGTTAAGACGTGCCGCATAAGCCATGCCGAGAGCAAGCGAGGGGCCGTGTCCCAACGAACCGGTGGACGCGTCAAGACCTTTGACCTTATTGCTGTCAAGGTGCATTCCGAGACGGCTGCCGGTAAGGTTGAAAGTTTTGAGTTCTTCTTTGTCGACAAGTCCGAGGTCGGCGAACATACCCGCAAGGAAAATGCCGATGTGTCCTTTGGACACGATGCATCTGTCGCGGTTGGGATCGTCGGGATTCTTCGGGTCGAAATTCATATACTTGTAATAAAGAGCAGTGAGGACGTCGGCTGCGCTCATGCTGCCGCCGATATGCCCGCTGGAACAATGCGTGGTGTAAAGACAAAGTTTGCGCAGTTCGTCAGCCTTTTCTTCAAGCCTTATCCACTCTTGTTTAGTTAAAGCCATAATTGATTCCTCCTAAAATTATTTAATGAGTTGTGCCTGGGGATAGCGTTCACGCACTACTTTGTACGCTTCGTCCGCAACTTCCCAAGTGTATTGGATGTCCTCATTGCTGAGTGCATAGTTGATGAAGTGATTGTGGTGGCTGGTGAAGAATACGCCGCGCTTTACGCACTCGCATACCCAGTCCTGATGGATAACGCGCGAAGGAAGGTCGTTCGCAAGGCGCAGATAGAACATGCCCGGTTCGCCTGTGACGCGGAGGTCGAATCCGTTGTCTTTTGCGATTTCTTTAAGGCCGTCGGTAAGTTTCTTGCCTTTCTTTGCGTTTTCTTCGGTAGCGTTCAACGCTTTTGCCTTGCGAAGAGTTGCGATACCCGCCGCAAACGGTACTGCCGAAAGCCAGTAGCTGCCGGTGTACGCGATGTCGGACGTCGCGTTGAGAAGTTTCTTGTTGCCGCAGAGGCATGATACGTTGTATCCGTTTGCGATTGCCTTGCAGAAGCAGGACAAGTCGGATTTAATGCCGTAATGGTAATCGGAACCGTTGATGTCGATACGGAAGCCCGCGCGTACGTCGTCGATAATAAGAACTACGCCGTATTTGTCGCAGATTTCGCGAATCTTCTGCCAGTATCCGGGGGCGGGCAGTTCGTTATCCGCAAAGTTACCGTGTTGATAAGGTTGCGAAATGAAGCCTGCGATTTGTCCTTCGTACTGTTGGCAGAGAGCCTCGAATTGTTCGGGATGGTTCCACTCGATATAAAGGTTGTTGCAAACGTCTTCTTCGATGATGCCCGAATAGCCGAGTTTTTGCGTCCAGGGAGATACGCCGTGGTACCAGCCTTTCGTCAAAACCATTTTCTTGCGTCCGGTATAAGCACGCGCGATCATCATCGCAAACTGCGTGACGTCGTTACCGTTCTTTGCGAAGAATGCCCAGTCTGCCATATTGATGGTCTTGCAAACTTCTTCCGCAAATTCGACGGTGATATCGCTGATAAGCGTGGTGCAGTCGCCCTTCTTTCTCTGAGCGGCGGCGGCAGCGTCGACGTCGGGATCGTTATAGCCCAGATAGTTGGGGCCGTAACCGCACATATAGTCGATGATTCTGTTGCCGTCGATATCGTATATGTACGCGCCTTGCGCGTGATCCATATATAAAGGATACGACGATACGGGAACCATACAGCCCTCGGAAGGTCCGAGATGTCCGTAAATGCCCGCGGGGATACAATTCAGAGCCCTTTTGAAAGTGGCCTGGCTTTTGGTAACGTCAATTATCTTTTTGGGTTCGTAAACGAGATTCATAATTTCCTCCTATCCGAGATATGCGCTGACGAGGTTGAGCATCTTTGCCATTTGTTCCAGCATATCGAGACGGCCTCTTACCTGGAAGTCGCCGCTGCCCATACCGCCGAAACTCGACGCGTCGCCGTTCAGCAAGTCGTGCGCGAATTCCATGTTCGAGAAGAACATTTGTGCCGACCAGTCGTCGATTGCGCCCTTTGCTCCGTAAAGTTTGTGGTCTTTGACGGTGATGTTGAGTTGCGGACCGCCGGGGATACCCGCAGCAATCTTGCCGTCGCACATACGCTTTGCACAAAGTTTACCGACCTTATCGCTGTTTGCGACTTCGCAGAGTGCGAACAACGCGGTGTACAGCGTGAGCGTCGTGTTGATTTTGAAATATTCGGGATCTTTCAGAAGTTCCGCCTTCTTGTCCGCCGCCGGTTGCAGATAATACGAGAGCCTGTCGGCGAGTTTCGTGAATTGATTGAGAAGGAATCCTGCTTTGAATACGTTGTAGAAAATAGGTATGACCGTTTTGGGTTTACCGTTAGCGTCCTTGGGCGGATCGATAAGGTTGTTGAAATGCTCCGCCGAAGTGAAGAAGAGTTGCAGTCCGGCGTGTTTTTTGCCGCGATTGAAAGTGCACTTGCCGTGATCGAAATCTATGGTTGCGCTTCCTACGTCGGGCACGTTGAACTGTACGGAAAGTTTGGTATCCTTGATGATGTCGGCGGACTCTTTGTCCATTGCACACAAATCTTCAAGGTTCCTTAAGACAGCAAACAGATTTATTTTTGCCTTGGTGATGTTGTCCATAGGATATCCCCCTTTTTATAGAATTTAGTAACTTAATCTTACCATAAAACCGCGCCATTTTTCAATCCTTAATCGGATAAAAATATTATTTTTTACACTTGTCTTGTTTTGTATGGAAAAGAACGTGTGTTTTTAAGGCGATTTTTGACAAAACGGCGCGTTTGTATTTTCTTTTTTAATAAAATCGTATGCGCGTTTTTCCGTCTTTTGCCTTTTTCTTTTGCCGGGCGGCGGAAAACTGTTGCAAAGTGCGGCGATTTTTATTATACTTATTGTAATAAATCTTGGAGGAATTTTATGTCATTATTAAGCGCTGCTTTCTTTGTCGATGACTATATCAAATATTTATTGTGCAACCGCTTCCCCGGAAAAGGGCTTACGGAAGTGAAAGATATCGTCTATGACGAGGAACATCCCGACACGGGAAAACTCGATATTATTTACGACGAAAAACAACGCGGAAAACTTACGGAAGGAAAGTTCCCCGTGTTCTTTATGATTCACGGCGGCGGCTGGATCGAAGGCGACAAAAAAATGCGCCGCGGCTATTGCCAACATATGGCGCGCACGGGCGCTTTTACCGTCAATATCAGTTACGGTCTCGGTCCGAAATACCGCTTCCCCGACTACATGAAACAGGTCTACAAGGCTCTGCAATGGGTTGTCGCCAACGCCGACAAATACGGTCTTGACCTTGACAACTTCGTCATCTCCGGCGACAGCGCGGGCGGACACCTTTCCATGGTGACGATAAACTGCCAGAATCACCCCGAATATCGCGAACATCTGGGACTTCCCGACGTCGATATCAAAATCAAGGGCGCGATTCTCAACTGCCCCGCAATCGACTTTGAAGGCAAAATCATCAACCTGCCCGTTGTCCGCACGATGACTTATCACTGCACCGGCATCAAACACTACAAAAAACTCAAATCGGAGTACGAATATTACAACGAATTGCAGGTATTTCTCGGCGTCGAGAAACCCTTCCCCCGTCTGTTCCTTAACAACGGCATTCAGGACGTCTTTACGAACGGCGGTAGCAAGAAACTGAGAAAAGCGTTGGAAGCAAAAGATATTCCTTATGAATACTTCTGCGCGTGGGAACCGCTCAACTCTTTCCACGACTACAACCTGAAAACGTGGATGCCCTCGGCGCGTATCGTCCTTAAAAAGGAAAAAGACTTCCTGTGGCGCGTATATCAGGATAAATAACGAAAATCCGCTTTGCGGCAAAAAACAAACCACCGATTTTTTTCGGTGGTTTTCTTTTGTGCTTTTCGTGTTTTCGCGGGTTTTATTAAATACGGGATTCGATATATTTTACGACGTCGCCGATGGTATGAAGGTTTTTCACGTCTTCTTCTTCGATGGTGATGCCCCATTCGTTTTCGGCGTCCATCAGAAATTCCACGATGTCCAGACTGTCCGCGCCGATGTCTTTGATAATATCGGAATCTTCGGTGATTTTGCTTTTGTCGATGCCGAGTTGTTTTTCAAGCATGTCTTTAATTTTATCAAGTACCATTTCAAAGTCCTCCGTTTCGGAATATGTTTTATTTTACTAAATCTTTTTCGATAAGTCAATCGAGATCGACGAAAATAACGGGCTGTTCTTCCGCGACGACCGTGCCGACGTATCCCGCGAAAATGTTGAGCGGCGTTGCGACGACGCGCTTGCCCTCGTAAAACAAATCGCCCGACACGTCGTTTGACCTGACGCCCGAAAGCCCCTCGCTCGTGAGTTTGAGATAGGCTTCCTTTCTCGTCCATACCGCAAGAAAAGTTTCAAGGTCTTTGACTTCTTTCGCCTCGCCTTTCGTGAAGACGTTTTCGACGACTTTCTGATAAGCGCGGGGACGGAACTCCTCGATGTCGATTCCGACTTCCGTCTGCGCCATTGCGACGACGACAAGCGCGCCGCTGTGCGAAATCGAAAACCTTACGTCGGGATAATCCTTGAAATAAGGTTTGTCGTTGTGGTTTTTAAGCTCGGTAAGTTCGCCTTCGAGCTTGGTTTTTTTCATGGTTTCAAGATATTTCGTCAGGCATTCTTCCAGAAGTTCACGCCTGTCGTACTCACCGTATTTTGCAAAAATAATCATTTCTTTCTCCTTATATCAAAAATGCGGCACACTGCAAAAAATGCAGTTTACCGCATAATTTTGGTTGTTTAACCTTGTTTTTGTTTTTCTTTCTTCTTGCGACGAACGTGGTCGGGACGATAAATAATGCTCCTTTTATCAACCGTTTTTATGAATATCGACGGCAGGAAGAAGTTGTGCTTTTGCTTCAAAATTTTGTCGGCGGTTTTCATAATGCCCGCCCCGTCTTCACGGGTGAGCGGCGCGGAAAGATGCGACGGCCAGAACACGTCGTATCCGTCGATTTTCAAAAGTTTTTCCTGCGTTTCGCGGTATTCCTCGATTGACGTCGCGTGCGCCAGAAACATCAGCATAAGCGGGTTGAACGTGTCGCCCGAAAACATTATGCGGTCGCTCCTCGACAAGAAACACAAGCAGCCTTCCGTGTGTCCCGGCGTCTCGAAAACTTCAATCTTTTTGTCGCCCAAATCAAACGTGAACCCTTCGCAAATCGGGATAAGCTCCGGCTCCTTTTCGACCTTTTTCATGACCGCGTCCTTAAACTTTATGCACTTGAAAAACATAAGATAGCGCATAATGATTATGTAAAATTTGCGGTACGAAAGGGTTGCTTCCTTTACAATGTCTTTGTCGCGTCTGCCGACGTAAATTTTGTCGAACTGCCCGCGGCCGCCGGCATGGTCGACGTGTCCGTGCGACAACACCATATCGTAAGGTTTCCCTTCGACAAGCCTTTCGATAACCGCCTTGTAATCGCCTACACCCGTGCCGCAATCTATGCAAAGCGCGCGCTCGCTGCCCACGATCACGAACATTGTCGAAAGGTTGTATTCGTTGATTTTATAGATTTTCGGCGCGACTTCCTGCACGTCGTAATCTTTCAGTTGGGTTTTTAACGTTTTGTCGACGCTCATAATTTCACCTCGCGATATATTATATCAGTCTTTTTCCTAAAATACAAGGCTTAACGAATATCTTTTATGCTTCGCCCGTCTGTTTCGGACGGTATTTGCCTTTTTCGTTGAGATAATAGACTTTCTTCCCGTCCTTCCCGTCGCCCACGACATATTCGCCGAGTTCGTTTGTCCCATCGCCTTCACCGATAATCGTAAGGCGGGTATTGTCAAAGTTGTCCAGTATCCACCCTTGGACTGCGTACTCCTCGCCGTCTTGTGCGGCTGTCGTAAGGTCGATTTCCGAAAACAACGTTACGTTTTCCCCGTCCGCCGGCAAATCGGCTATATCGGGAACGATAATCATCTTTTCCGCCGTATCGGGAAGCGTGATTTTGCCGTTTTCGATTTTCTTGTTCGTCCTTTTTCCGTCAACGAACACGATGTAGTCGCTTTCGTTTTCAATTGCCATTCTATACGTTTTGAGTCCTACGCGTTCGATTGCGTCGCCGATTACGACGATTTCTTCCGACACTCCGTCTGAAAACCCTTCGGCTGTCGCGACGATTTTCACTTTGTTTTCACCCTGTTGAAGATGCGCGGAAATATCCGCCGTTGTTTCGGTAACAGTCAGCACCTTTTCGCCGCCGACGTAAACGTCGTACGCCGTTGCGCCGAGTACTTTCGTCCAACTTACAACGCTTCCGCTTGCCGTGGGTACGGGTGACGAGAGCGCGCCCGTCTTAACAAAAGTCGCCGTTCCTTCCGCCGACTCAGAATACCAGCCGTTTGCGTTTGCGACGACAGTTATCGTGTAAGTTTTCACTTCCGCAACATACGGCGAAACGTCAAAACTTTCTGCGGTTACGTTTTTGGAAATAATCCTGCCGTCGATTTTTATCGTGTAATCGACCGCGTTTTCAACCTTTGTCCAACTGACGATTGTCCCGTTTACGGCAACCGTCGGCGTTTCGAGCGTCAGGTAATTGCGGAAATATATCGTAGTTACGTCGGAATAATCGTAATTCCCGTTCGAAAGCGCCTGCACTTTCACCGCGTATTCGCCCGCTCCGTGCTTTAATACAAGTTCCGAAAGGTCAAAACTCGTCCCCGAAAATCTATCGACCTTTTTAATTTCGGTTTCCATAAAAGTTACGACGACCGAGTATTCGTTTGCGCCTTCCGACTTTGCCCAGGACACCGTTTTGTTTTCAACCAAAAGTTGCGGGCTTTCAATGGTTTTACGACATTCGTACGTTGTGGTCGCCCACTCGCCTGCGTCATATCCTTTTCCGCCCGTCGCGCGCACTTTTATCGTATAATCCGCAGGAACGGACACTTTATCTGTCAAATCATATTTGTTATCGGTTGTTTTTAATATTTCGCCGTTCACGTCGATTTCATATCCGCTTGCGTACGAAACGCTGTCGAATGATAAAATCACCTTTCCGTCGACGCTTGTTATACCGACGTTTTCCGGGGTGCCGAGTTGCATCACGTTGTCGTAAGAAAGCGTTGAAAACTTGCTGTCGTAGGTCAAACGATTGTCGCCGTTTGCGCGCACGTTTATTTCGTAATTTATCGGCGAAGTCAGTACGTCGATAAGGTCGATTTCTGTTTTGGTCGCGGATTTTAAGACGGACACGCCGTTTATCACGACGTCGTACGACGCCGCTCCGTCAACCGCGGAAAACGACAATTTCTTGTCGGCAGACATCGTAAGATTTTCGGGCGCGTCAAGCGCGCGACCGATAACGAGCGTGGTTTCGTAAAAGTCGGACGTGCGCGTTTCGTCGGCGCAAATCGTCCTTATCCTTACCGAAAATTCGCTGCCGCTTTCGACGTTAATCATCACCGCCGTTACGTCCTTTTCGACAACGGTCGTCTTTCCGTTTACAACGACTTCGTACCCGTTGTTGTAGGGGACGTTTTCAAAGGTCAGATAATAATTCCCGTCACGCACGGTGACGGAAAGATTTTCCGGCGGCATCGTTTTGCCGTCGTTTGCAAAAGCAACGTCGCTTGCGCCAAACTGCGCAAAGACGGCGACAAGCAGCATAAACACCACCGCCGCGATTACTTTTTTCATTTTTTATTCCTCCGCATTATATATAATTTCGACCGAACTCGGCTTATAGCCGTCAAGCATGGCCGTGATCTTGATTTTTGCCGTGGTTGTGCCCTTTTCCAGCACGTCGGATAACGCAAGCGACTTGTTTTCGTCAAGCTTGTCCGCGACGTTGACGCCGTTGATTTCGACAAGGAATTTCACGTCCTTTTCGTGGGAAACGGTCAGAACGCCGTTTTCGATTGTTGCAGCGGGCGCGGAAAGCGTGCCTTTGAAGGTATATTCCGACGCGAATGACATATCGCTTTCGGGGCGATCGCCCGTCGCGCGGACGGAAAAAGCATATGTGCCGTTTTCTGTGAAAAGCGTATCGATGCGGACAAGTATGCTTTCGCCCGAAACTTTCTTGTCTAGTGGCGTTTCAACCTTTTGCCCGTTCATAAAGATTTCGTAACCGCTTGCCGCAAGCACCTGTTGGAAAACAAAATAAACCTTGTCTTCTTCGATGAGCATACCGACGTTTTTCGGCGTATCGTACGGGCGGACGTAATTTATATTTATTGCGCTTTCGTTCTCGCCGAAGCCGTCGCCCGTGACTTTTACAAGCACGTTGTGCGCGCCATCCGACACGTTGTAATCCGCAAGGAAAAACGCCTTGTCGGAAGTAGTATTAAACAAAAATTCGCCGTCGATAAACACTTCGCACCTTTCGGCGTTTTCACCTTTGACAACCGAAACACTTCTTCCGTCAAAAGATATTTCGGGCTTTGAAAGTCTTTTCAAAAACACCGCGTTTATTTTTGTGTTTTCGGATTCAATCGTATGTTTTAGGGTTTTATCGTAATGTTTCGTACCGTCAATCTCAAAATATGCAAAAACAAAGTTTTCGTCGTCGCTTGCGGAAACCGTGATTTCTTCGCCGAACGCCGCGCTTTCGGGCGCCGCGATCACGCACGCTTCGTCTGTCTTTTCAATTGTTATCGGATACTTCTTTTTTGAAAACCTAACAACGAAAACGCGATCGTCCGTTACCGTGAACGAGTATTCGCCGATTGATGACACAAGATTGTCTTTTTCGTAAATCCCGTCGATTTCAAAATGTTCTTTCGGGGTGACGGTAAGTTTTTTGGTTTCGCCGTACTCGTACTTTCCCGCGCCCGTAACCGTTCCGTAATTTTCGTCAAAGAAAGTAAGCACGTCGTACCGGCACTTCGTCCCGACGATTTCAATGCCGTCCACGGAAAAGCCTCCCACCGTGTAGGAATTGAAAGAATATCCTTCCTTTGAAAACGTGATTACGTCGCCGCTTTTAAGATGAGAAATGTTGAAACATCCGCTTGAATCAAGCGAATAATCTGTTTTTGTGCCGTTGACAAGAATTGAAATCTCAAAAAAATCGGCGTCCGTTATTACGATACCGCCGACAGAAAAGTCGTTATTTGTCTGTGTCTTGGAACAAGCCGAAAACACAAGTGTTGCCACCGCGAACAACGCGAGCAGCAAAATTTTCTTTCTCCCCTTCATTTTCCCCTGCTTCTGACCGTTTTTTCTGTCCGTAAACTTTAATTAGTTTACCGCGGCAGAAAAACGCCGTCAAGGTTTTTTGGGGGAAAAACGATAATTTGACATATTTTTTGTCTTTTTTTACGATATTTTGCTAATATTCCAAAATTTTTCCCGACACTTGTCTAAAAATTGTTGTAAAATCCGCGCGCTTTTTTTCAGTTGGGTAGTGACACTAACCAACTGAACCGATTAAACGCAGTTATAAGCGGTTTATTTTGAACCGCGACAAAAAACAACCCTTCGGGCGAACCGAAGGGTTATTCTTTTTCAACAATTATCTGATGTCTTCAAGCAGGTTTTTGCCGGGTTTGAAAGCAACGGTCTTCTTTGCGGAGATTTCGATTGCTTCGCCGGTTTTGGGGTTGACGCCCATTCTTGCGGCGGTTTCTTTTGCTTTGAACGTACCGAAGCCGACAAGGGCGACGTCGTTGTTGTCTTTCAACGCTTCCGCAATGACTTGAAGAGCGGCGTCGACGGCTTCTTTTGCTGCCGCCTGTGAGATGTTTGCTTTCGCGGCGACTGCGCCGACAAATTCGTTTTTATTCATAGTTATCCTCCGTTATTGGCTAATTGCCTGAAAACAGTATAACCGAAATTTCGCCCCCGTGTCAACAGAAACGGGAAAATTTGGTTATCGGGCGGGTTTTCGGGGCGGTTTTATGCCAACGTTCGTATTATTATCTGTTGGCATACTTTTAATAATATCCAAGATAAAGCGTTCCGAAACGCATAATTTCGGGAATTATCATATTGGCGAGCGAATAATATATCGTTTTTCCGTCGCGGCGCGCCGTAACGACGCCCGTGGAGCGCAGAATTTTGAGCTGATGCGACACTGTCGTCTGATTCATATCGAGCATTTCCGACAAATCCCCGACGCACATTTCGGAAATGCAGATTGCCGAAAGGATTTTTATGCGGGTACTGTCCGACAAAACCGAAAACAAATCCGAAAGTTCGGTAAGGACGGCGTTGTCGGGCAGATAATATCTGACCTTGACTTGCGTTTTATTATCGATAAGCGGCATGGCTTCCCCCTTTGTTCACACCGATTATACCTTAAAAGAAAACCGCGGTTTTGGGTAAATTTATCTCATTTTGTCGCATATTGTATATTTAAGAGATTTTCAAAAGGGGGAAAATATGTTTGACGACAACTGGGTTTTGTACCTGTTTATAATAATGGTGCTGTTCGGCCGCGACGGCGAAATCGCGGGGACGGAACTTATCGTACTGTTCGCTTCGACGCTTGCCGTGCTTATCGGCGAAAACGGGAACGGCTGCGGCTTATTTGCTGGGAATACAGCAAATTCTTCAACCTGACGATTTTATAAATCGTTTGACACCGCCGTTCGTTTATTTTACAATAGATAAAAAGAGGTAGCGTATGAAAGAAATTCAAGAAATCGCCGAAAGGCTGAAAGGTATCCGCGAAATGGAAGAAATTTCCACGGCGGAAATGGCGGAATGCGCGGGCATTTCGGAAAACGAATATATCGACTACGAATCGGGCAAAAAGGACTTCACCTTTACCCTGCTTTATAACTGCGCGAAAAAACTCGGCATCGACATCACGGAATTGCTGCTCGGAAAATCGCCGAACCTGTCGGAATATTCCATCGTGCGCGCGGGTTACGGCATGAAACTGAAACGTCGCGAAGGGTTTGAGTATCTGCACGTCGCGCAATATATGAAAAACCGCATTGCGGAGCCGTTTGTCGTTACCGCCCCGTATATCGAGGAAGAACAGGACAAGGAAATTCACCTTTCCAGCCATAAGGGACAGGAACTTGACTTTATCCTGGAAGGCAGCCTGAAATGCAACATAAACGGCAATATCGAAATTCTGCACGCAGGCGACTGCTTGTATTACGACAGCGGAAACCCGCACGGAATGATTGCGACGGGCGGCGGAAAATGCGTGTTCCTTGCAATCGTCATGACAAAATGAGCAAAAAAGATAAGGGGTGAAATATGAAAGGTACGGTTGCGATAATCGGCGCGAATCAAACGGGTTTGTTTGCCGCAAAGTTGTTTTCGGAACAAGGCTTTTCTGTTTTTGTATTTGAAAAAAACAGCCGTGAAAACGCGGCGTACGAATGGACGGACGATATTTCTCCGTCCGTTTTCAAAGAGGTCGGATTACCGTTTCCCCCAAACGATATTTTTACCCGCGCAGGGAGTCTGACTTTCGTCCCGCCCGGGCACAACCCCGTCTTCGTCCCTAAGAACGAAGAAGAACCTGTCATAAACGTGTCGCGGCGCGGACTTAACGAATGGCTTATTTCCCTTCTTTCGGAAGATGTCGAATTATATTTCGACGCGTGCGTCACGCGCGCACTTACTGACGGCGACGTCGTTTACGGCGTGGAGTTCTCAAACGGCGAAACTTTTGAATGCGACCTTGTCGTCGACTGCGGCGGTGTGAACTCGCTTGTTAGACGTTCCTTACCGCAAATTTTCCAAATCCAAAACGAAGTGAGCGCAAACGACAAATTTTTTGTGAGAAGAGAATTTTTCGCGTGTCCCGAAAACTGTCCGCGTCCCGAGCATCCCAAAAAAATATATCTTAAACACAAAAACGAAAACGGCATTTCCCGGTGCACGCTGTCCCACGACGAAAAACAAGCAGACGTCCTTGTCGGCAGAATCGGCAGTCTTTCGGACGAAACCTACGAAAACGCCATTGCCGACTTAAAAGAAGACAATCCCGTCATCGGCGACAAGGTTTCCGGCGGCGACGTAATTTTTGAAATCCCCGCGCGCCGTCCCCTTTCAAATCTCGTTGCAAACGGATACGTACTGCTCGGCGACAGCGCGTGCATGACAATCCCCATAATCGGAAGCGGGATTGCAACCGGACTGAAAGCCGCAAAAATGCTTGCCGACGCCGTGGTGACCGCCGACAAAGAACCTTTTTCAAAGAAAAATCTTTATCGTTATCAGTTGAAATTTATGCGCGAAATCGGCGGAAAACACGCCGCGATCGAACTTGTCAGAAACAAGCTGTTTTCAAGCCGCGGCAACGAAATTGACGACCTTGTGAAATCGGGCGTTATGGAGGGGCTTATGTCGGTCGTGTCGGGCGGAAGCGCAAAGCGACTTGTCAAAAGTTTCCTTGAACTCTTTTTCAAGTATTTTTCGCTGTGGAAAACCCTTTTTGGCGTCTCAATAAAAGCGGCGTGCATCGTATCTCACGCCACGAAAATGCCGCCGCGTTTTGACGAAAATGAATTTGAAAAGTGGCGGAAAAAGTACGATAAGCCGTTTAATAAATAAAAATCGACGCGTAAACTTGCGTTTTATGCGGTACGGAGGAAATTATGAATAAAAACATCATCGTTGTCGGCGCAAACCAGACGGGGCTTGTTTTTGCCGCGTTTGCAAAAACCGCCGGTTTTGACGTTACAGTGTACGAGACGAAAAAACAATGCGACGTCGCGTACGACTGGACCGACGATATGGTTGAAGAAACCTTTGAAGAAGTCGGCATGCCCCTTCCCCCAAAGGAGATTTACACGAGAAAAAGAAACTGGACGTTCGTGCCGCCCGAAAAAGGCGTGAATGTCCTTATGGATTTGCCCGACGACCAACTTGATATGGCGATATATCGTCGTCCGTTCAACGCGTGGCTTTTGTCGCGCGCAGAATGTGCCGGCGTGAAGGTTTTTTACGAAACCCCGGTAAAGCGCGCCATCGTCGAAAACGACGTCGTCCTTGGAGTGGAACTTGAAAACGGCGAAGTCGTGCCGGCAGGGCTTGTCGTCGATTGCGGCGGCGTAAATTCCGCCGTCAGAAAGAGCCTGCCCGAATCTTTGAAAATCACGAGAAATATCGACAAAAACGACACTTTCATCGTAAGGCGCACTTTCTTTAATCGCCCCGAAAACACGGCGCGCCCGAAGTACACGAACCGCGCGTACCTTAAACATATCAACGAGCGCGGCATATCCTGGTGCACGCTGTCCCACGACGAAAAACAAGCAGACGTCCTTATCGGCCGCGTCGGCGAAATGTCCGACAAAACCTACGAAAACGCCCTTGCCGATATCCGCCGCGACAACGAAATCGTGGGCGATAAAATCGTCACGGGCGGACAACTTCTGCAAATCCCCGTACGCCACCCGTTGTCGCGTTTCGTCGCAAACGGATACGCCCTGCTCGGCGACAGCGCGTGTATGACCATTCCTATGCTGGGAAGCGGCATGGCAAGCGGTATGAAAGCCGGCAAAATGCTTTCGGACGTCATCTCTTCCCCCGTCACCGAAAACCCGTTTTCAGTTGAAAATCTTTATCGCTATCAGGCAAGGTTTATGAAAGAAATCGGCGGAAAGCACGCCGCCGTCGATATGATGAAAAACTGGCTTCTGAACAGCAAAAAAGGCGATGTCGACTTCCTGCTCGGTAAAGGCGTGGTTTCAAGGAAAGTCCTGATCGAAGCGAGCGCGGGGCATATGATCGTCATGTCGCCCGCGGAAATGGCGCAAGCCGCCGTAAAAGGTATTGCGAAACTTCCCCTTCTTTTAAATCTTGCGGTGCTTTTGCAAAAGATGAAGAAAGAATGTAAAACCGCGTCGAATATGCCAAAATATTACGACGAAGCCGCCTTTTCGAAATGGGAAGAAAAATACGAAAAGCCTTTCAGAAAATAATTTTCTGCAAAAAGAAAACCGCCGTGCATACGGCGGTTTTTGTTTGGTTCATTACTTGTTTTCGTCGGGCTTTTCGTCCGTTTTGTTGTCTTCGGGTTTTTCCGACGTGTCCGTTTTATTTTGTTCGGCGGGCGCGGAGTTTTCGATTTTTTCAATCTTTTCCTTCAACTTTTCGTGAAGTTTTTTGATTTCGTCCGCAGCCGTTTTGTCGTCCGCACCGACTTCCGTTTTGTCGTCGGTTTTTTCTTCCGTCTTTGACGCTTCTGCCGCTTTCATTTTTTCCATGCTTTTTTCGTTGCTGAGTTTAATGATTTCTTCGGGCGTTTTGCCTTCAAACAGCATATCTACTTCGTTTTGGAAAATGGTTTCTTTCGCAAACAGCACCTTGACCATATTGTCCAGAAGGTCTCTGTGTTCCGAAAGAATATTTCTTGCGGTGTCGTAGCACTCGTCGAGGATACTCTTCATTTCGGCGTCGACTTTCGCGGCGGTTTCGGGCGACATTGCCTGCTGATTGAAATCGCGTCCCAAAAACACTTCATGTTCGGGATTGCCGAGATATATCGTGCCAAGCGGGCTCATACCCCATTCGGTAACCATCTTTCTTGCGATGGAGCTTGCGCGCTGAATATCGTTGCTTGCGCCCGTCGTGATGTCTTCGATGACGATTTCTTCGGCGACGCGTCCCGCAAGCATCATTGCGATTTCGTCCATCAACTTTCCGCGGGTAACGTGGTTGTCGTCGTTCACGGGACGGGTGATGGTATAGCCTGCCGCCTGTCCGCGCGGTATGATGGAAACCTCGTTGACTTCGTCGCAGTTTTTAAGGAGTTTCGCAACGATTGCGTGTCCGCTTTCGTGATACGCGGTGATACGTTTGTCTCTTTCGCTGACGACGCGGCTCTTTTTCTGCGGGCCCGCGATGACCTTATTGATACCTTCGTTGATATCGCCCATCGTAATGACCTTTCTGTTGTCGCGCGCGCAAAGGATTGCCGCCTCGTTCAGAAGGTTTTCGATGTCCGCGCCGGTGAAGCCCGAAGTAAGACGGGCAAGCGTTTTGAAATCGATGTCGGGGGCAAGAGGTTTGTTCCTTGCGTGAACCTTGAATATTTCTTCCCTGCCGCGAACGTCGGGGACCTGTACGTAAATCTGACGGTCGAAACGGCCGGGGCGCAACAATGCGGGGTCGAGAATGTCCGCGCGGTTGGTTGCCGCCATAACGATAATGCCGTCGTTCTTTTCAAAGCCGTCCATCTGGACAAGCAACTGGTTGAGCGTTTGTTCGCGCTCGTCGTGACCGCCACCCAAGCCCGTGCCGCGCTGTCTGCCGACCGCGTCGATTTCGTCGATGAAAACGATGCACGGCATATTGTGTTTCGCCTGATCGAACAAGTCGCGCACACGAGACGCGCCGACGCCGACGAACATTTCGACAAAATCACTGCCGCTTATGCTGAAAAACGGCACGTTCGCCTCGCCTGCGACCGCTTTTGCAAACAACGTCTTACCGGTGCCCGGAGGACCAACGAGCAAAACGCCCTTGGGAATTCTTGCGCCGATATCGACGAACTTTTTGGGGTTTTTAAGGAATTCCACGATTTCTTGCAGTTCTTCCTTTTCTTCTTCCGCGCCGGCGACGTCCGAAAAACGCACCTTAACCGACTGGGTAACGCGGGCTTTGGTCTTTCCGAAGTTCATCGCCTGCTGGTTTTGTCCCTGGCTCTGACGGTAAATAATGTACATCACGATGCCGAGAAGCACAACCGACAGTATGGGCAAAAGCAAGCTGTAAAGAAGCGAGCGGCGCGAGGGATTGTCGTACGAAACCTTGGGAGACGTCCAACCCGTGTTCCCCTGACAGTCTTCGATCATGTCGTAAACCTGCTGAACGTTTCTGTCGGGAATATAACAAAACGCGTCGTACTTATTCGGGAAATTCTTTTCGGCGATCTTGCTGTCGTTATATCTGACTTTCAGAACGTAGTCGCCGGTAATCTGAATGTTGGCGACTTTTCCCGCCTTTATGTCTTCGACAAGCGACGTGTAGCTTATCTCGCCCGCGCCGTTGTCCGAGAGCATCGTCGCGACAAGCACGACAAGCACAAGACAAATCAGAAAAATTATTATTCCTTTTGTTCTTTTTTTCACTGTGTAATAGCCTCCGCTTCCGCAATAAAAACGTCTTATTATTTATCTTTATCACGAAGTTAGTACTATTATAACATAAACTCCCTAAAAATCAACTAAAATTAAAAACTCGGGTTTTGTTGATTTTTACGCGGAAAACAACGCTTTATATAACGCAATCGCAATTTTAACGCTCGTTTTTTGCACTTTATCCCACGATACCGCCATAAGAGTTTTCAGCGGATCGTCCGACGGTTTTTCGACCGCGCCGAGAATGCCGACGTCGCCTGCGGGATTTTCGATTCCCGTTATCGCCCTTTTGGGGTTGACTCCGCCCGAAACCACCGCGACGAAAGGCTTTTCCGCCTCCTTTGACAAGCACGCGTCCACCGCGATTACGGGGCTTTCGGGGTGCGCGCATTTTATGAGTTCCAGAAAGTCCTGCACGTTTCTTCCGTTGACGCTTTTTCCCGTCGCGCCGTATACGAAACATCTTGCGTTCAGCCTGTTTTTCAAAATATCGCCGACAATCGGACCGACGCTGTCGCCGGCGATTTTGTCGCTTCCTATGCACAAAATTACGGGGGTTCCTTGTTTCATTTTTTCTCTCCTTTTCATAAGTATTGACAGGGCTTACAAAAATAAGCGCGTTTTTTTATTAAATATTGTTTGATTTCTGTGATAAATTTGGTATAATATTTATAAATATCGAGAAATATCGTAAAAAAGAGGGATTATGGTATGTTGAATGCTTTATGTACAGCGAGCATGAACGTCTCGGATATCGTCATTCTGGCGGTTCTGGCGGTCGGCATCGTCGCGGGTATTATTGCAGGCTTTGCAAAATTGCTCAACGGCACGATCGGCGGCATCATTGCGTTTATCGCGGCGATATGCCTTGGCATATTCCTTGCGGGGTATCTTGCCGGTGTTTCCGCGTTTGTTGACCTTCAAGCAAAAATCAGCGACTTTTTCGTAAGTAAATTCGACGTGGCGGGCTACAAGGCAAAGGTTTCCGACGGGGAACTTTTCCTGAACGTCAGCGGCAGCGCGTGGACAAGCGTATCGACGCTGTTCGAAGGCTCGTCAAAACTCAAAATCGCACTGCTTGTACAAACCGTCTGCGTCAAGCTTTTCAGCGGCGCGCTCACGGGCAGCGTTACCCTTGCGGCGTTTGCGGCAAACCTTATCGTGAAAGCCCTTTGTGCCCTTATCGTTTTCGTCGCGGCGATTATCGTGCTTGAAATTCTGTTTTCTCTTCTTTCAAAACTTCTTTCAAAGATTGTCGAAAAACAAAAAGGATTCCGCAGCGTCGACCGTATTATCGGGCTTGTGTTCTCGGCGGCATTCACCGTCGCTCTCGTTTTCGTCGCAATGTTCGTGATCGCGAAAATCGGCTCGGGCGCGCAGGTGGCAATCGACAATATCGAATCGGGCACCGTTGCGAAATGGTTTTATGAAAACAACCCGTTCCTTCTTCTGTAAATAAGACAAAATTAAACAAAAAATTAAGCAAGGTTTTTTACCTTGCTTTTTTTTATGTGTTTTGAGGTTTATTTTGCGGTTTTCAAATAAATCAGCAGGACGGTAATATCCGCGGGGCTCACTCCCGAAATCCTGGACGCCTGCCCGAGCGTCGCGGGGCGGATTTTTGAAAGTTTCTGCCGTGCCTCGATTCTCAGTCCGTTTAAAGCGTTGTAGTCGATATCTTCGGGCAAAATCTTTTCGTCCAAACGTCGTGCGTCCCTTATCGCGGCGTCTTCCTTTTCAAGGTATCCCGCGTATTTTATCATGACTTCCGCCGAAAACAGCGCGCTTTTTGAAAACTCCGAAAACGCGTTTGTGACTTCCTTCAATACGTCAAAGGTGATGCCGGGGTGTTTCAACGCTTCTTTTACGGGCATCGTTTTTTCAACCTGCACACCCTCGTATCTTTCAAATATTCCGCCGTTTTCCTTTTTGATCTTGACGGTTTCGGAAAGCCTGACGATACGCTCGATTTCTTCCCTTCTTTCCTGCATTTTTTTGAGCCTTTCTTCCGTCGCAAGCCCAAGGGCGTATCCTTTTTCGGTAAGGCGCAGGTCGGCGTTGTCCTGACGGAGCCTCAGACGATATTCCGCGCGTGCCGTCATCATACGATACGGCTCGTTCGTGCCTTTTGTGACAAGGTCGTCGATAAGCACGCCTATGTACGCTTCGTCGCGGTTTAAGGTGAAAGGCGGTTTTTCGTCAACGTACAACGCGGCGTTTATGCCCGCCATAAGCCCTTGCGCCGCCGCTTCTTCGTATCCGCTGCTGCCGTTGATTTGCCCGGCGGAATAAAGCCCTTTTATCCTTTTTACCTGCAACGACGACGAAAGTTCCAGGGGGTTTATGCAGTCGTATTCGATCGCGTACGCATACCTTATAAACCGCGCGTGCGTAAGCCCTTTTATCGAGTGGTACATTTCTTCCTGCACGTCTTTCGGCAAACTTGACGACATGCCCTGAATATACATTAAATCACTGTCGCGGCCTTCGGGCTCCACGAATATCTGGTGTCGGGTTTTGTCGGGAAAACGCATTACCTTGTCTTCAATCGACGGGCAGTATCTCGGGCCGATTCCGTGTATCGTGCCGTTGTAAAGCGGACTTCTTTTTATGTTTTTCCTGATTATTTCGTGAGTTTTTTCGTTGGTATAGGTGAGCCAGCACGGCATCTGAGAATAAAGATTTCCGTCGTTCATGAACGAAAACGTGCCGATGTCGCTTTCGCCTTCCTGCACTTCCATTTCATCGTAGTCGATGCTGTCTTTCGCAATGCGCGCGGGCGTTCCCGTTTTGAAACGGCGGATATCTATGCCAAGACTTAACAAGTTGTCCGTAAGGTGCGTTGCGTTTTTGAACCCGACGGGGCCACTGCTTTTTGTTTCCGCGCCGATTATCGTGCGCCCGTTTAAATATACGCCCGTCGCGATAACGACCGCCCGTCCCTCGATTTCGCCGTTTTCAAGGGTGGTTATGCCGTGCGCCACGCCGTCTTTTACAAGAATTTTTGTCGTTTCGTCGTACAACACGTCAAGGTTTTTCTGATTTTCCAAAACGCGCAACATTACGTCGTGATACAACGCCTTGTCCGCCTGTCCGCGAAGACTGAAAACGGCGGGACCTTTTCCGCGGTTGAGCATTTTTATCTGCAACAACGCCTCGTCCGCAGAAAGCCCCATTTGCCCGCCAAGAGCGTCCACTTCCCGCACGAGATGACCTTTCGCCGTGCCGCCGATTGCAGGATTGCACGGCATAAGCGCGACGCCCGCCTTTTCAAGCGTCGTAAGAAGGGTGCTTTTGCCCATGCGCGCCGCGGCAAGCGCGGCTTCGATGCCGGCGTGTCCCGCGCCGATTACAATTACGTCGTAAACCTTTTTCATTATTTACCCACGCAGAATTTATCGAATATGTCGTCGATGATTTTTTCGCTGACAGTTTCGCCCGTGATTTCGCCAAGCGCGGTGTAGCCTTCCGTCAGAACGGAAATTACGCAGTCGGTCGTAACGCCCGCTTTCAAAGCGTTAAGCCCTTCTTCGACCTTTTCTTTTGCCGTCGTTACCGACGACAGTTGTCTTTCTGACGTCAGCACTTCCGATTCCGACGTCTTTTCTTCATCGAAATATTTTGCGACGATTTTCAGAAGTTCGTCGATTCCGTCGCCCGTTTTCGCACTGACGAAAATCTTGTTTTCTTCGTTTTTCGCATCGTTTATAAGGTCGCTTTTGTTGTAAACATCCACGACTTTTTTGCCTGAAAGGGCGTTTTCAAGCGCCCTGTTTTCAGGCTTTCCTTGCGTTGCGTCCAGAACGCGAAGTACCAAACGAGCGTCTTTAACTATCGAAATCGAACGGTTAATGCCTTCTTTTTCAATTTCGTCGTTACTTTCCCTTATTCCCGCGGTGTCGCAAAGATTGATTTTTTTTCCGCTTAATTCAAAACTGTCCGAGATAAAGTCGCGCGTCGTTCCTTTTATCGACGAAACGATTGCGCGGTCGTACCCCAAAATCGCGTTCATCAGACTTGACTTGCCGACGTTCGTGTCGCCGACGAGAGCGACGTCCATTCCTTCTTTTATCATTTTGCCGTAGGCGCGGCTGTTTTGAAGCGCGGTAAGGGTTTTTACGATTTTTTCAAGTTCTTCTTCCGCCGACGGCAGTGTTTCGTCTTCCAGTTCCTCGGGATAATCCAGTACCGCGACAAGCCCCGTCAGGACGGTTTTCAGGTCGTTCTGAACGTCTTTCACCGCCTTGGACAACTTGCCGGTCATAAGGCGATATGCGGCTTTTACGGCGTCTGCGCTGTCGGCATTTATCATATCTATGACGCCTTCCGCATCGGACAAATCCATTTTCCCGTTCAGAAACGCGCGACGGGTGAATTCGCCCCGCTCCGCAAGACGCGCGCCTTTCGACACACACGCAGAAATCACGCCTTCCGCAATCCTTGTTCCGCCGTGCACGTGAAACTCCACGACGTCTTCGCCGGTGTAACTTTTCGGCGATTTGAAATAAACCATATAACCAAGGTCGGAAAAGTCTTTCGCGTTGATTTTTCCGAAGTACATAAAGTTCGGTTTAATTTCGCCATTTATCGCTTTCGTTTCAAAAACGGCGCGTGCAATCGGCAGCGGGTTTCCGCTGAGTCTGATTACCGCTATGCCGCCCTTTCCCGCGGGCGTTGACAATGCAACGATTGTGTCCATACTAATTTGCTTTATAATAAAAATCTCGCCGAAAATCGGCGAGAATTTGATGGATTTTTGACGTTTCTTGGCAAGTTCTTACGAGGGCGCGTACTTTGGCGTACGTAACCGAGTAAGGTTTTGCCAAAAACTCAAAAAGGCGCGAATTATCGCCGATTTTAAAAGTGTTTTTTGGTGTAGCCAAAGGATTTGAATTTCGGCGGTCCGTTCTTTTTCAGATTAAACTCCGTCGACGTTGGATCATCAACGGGCTTTACGGGCGCGGATTCCTGACGAGAATCGTTGCGGTTGCCGCGACGGTCGCGGCTGTCGTTTCGTCTGTTTCTGTCGTTACGTCTGCCGTCGTTACGTCTGCCGTTTCTTTCTTCGTATCCTTCGCGCACGCCGCCTTCTTTCGGGACGATGACGATATGACGGTTCATATCTTCTCCCTCGGATTCGGTCGTGGCGTATTTGCTGTTTTGAAGCGCGGTGTGGATCACGCGGCGTTCAAACGGGTTCATCGGTTCAAGCTCGACGTTTCTTCCCGTGCGGTACGCCTTGTATGCAAGGCGGTTTGCAAGGGATTCCAGCGTTTCGATGCGTTTTTCGCGGTAGTTTTCGGCGTTGATCGACACACGGATAAAGTTGTGTCCGCTTTCGTTGACAAGAATGAGCGCAAGATACTGTATCGCGTCAAGCACTTCGCCGCGGTATCCGATAATGACGCCGCTGTCACTTCCCGTGATATTGACGACGATTTCTTCATCTTTGACTTCGCAGTCGGCATAGCATCTCAGATTCATTCTTTCAAACAAGCCGTTCAGAAAGTCGATGACGATGTCCGCGGGCGTTTCCTTTCTTTGGACGGTTACGACCGCCTTGCTGAAAAGACCGCCTTCCTGCAAAACTTCTATTTCGGCGTTTTCTCTTTCGATGCCGAGTTCTTTCAAGCCTTCCTCGATGGCTTTTTCGACCGAGGACGCTTTGACTTCGATTTTTTCCATAGGGACTCCTTATTATTTGAAGGTCGATTCAAGGCGTTTTTCTTCGTTACGCTTGTCGTTGACCTTTACGCACGCATTGTAAATAAGTTGGAAAACGGTGCTGAACAGGTTGCTTATTACCATATATACCGTGAACGCCGTGCTGTACAAAAGGGCGAACACCGCAAGCATAATGGGCATAAACCACTGCATCATTTTCATATTTGCCTGCATTGCGTTTTGCATATCTTTGCCGCTGCCGTTAGCCGTCGGGGGATGGGGCGGCTGGGTTTGTTTCATAAGTTTGGTGGACGCGAAAGTGATAAGCCCGGTGATTATGGGCAATAACATAAAGCCGTTCCAGCGGCTGCCGCTCTTCCCGTTTCTCTTGACCTGATTGTACTTCGCGATAAGCGGGTTCATGACTTCTTCGTATTCGGTACGGTTGCCGTGCTCGATAGAAGCGGTGTCGATGCCGAGTTTTCCGATTCCGTTGCCGATAAACGTTTCGTAATCGGGGATAGGATTCTTCCAGCTGTCGGGCATAAACACGTTGTTTACCCACATGAACTTGATTTCTTTTTTGTATTTGTCGTCAAAAAGGCTTACGACCGTGTTTTGCGCTGCCGTCGTTGCGGTTTCTTTTGCGACAATGGTTGCCGCCTCGTCCGCTTCCGTTTCGCTCTTTCCGTCGTTTATTAAACGATTGTATTCCGCCGTGTATGCCGCCGCGCGTTGTGTTTCGTAGGTCGAATAGTACGAACTTGACAAATCCTTGTACATATTGATGTTGTATTGCTTTACCATGCCGTTAAAGCCCGAAAACACCATGAAGAATATGACAAGCGAGATTATCGACGGAAGACAACTTCCAAGCATACTGTACTTTTCCTTGCGGTAAAGTTCCATCTGCTTTTGCGAATACAACTCCTTATTTCCGGCGTACTGCTGCTGCAATTTTTCAAGTTGCGGCTTCATTCTTTCCATCGCGCGGTTGTTCTTCGTCATTACGACTTTCTGCCATACGTCGAAGGGCGACATCGCGAGCTTTAAGATGAGCGTGAAGCAGATTACCGCCACACCGTAGTTACCGATACCCTTGTTCAGCGCGTCGATAAGCCACATTACGCCTTCGGCAATTTTGTTCGCCGCAAGGCCCATCTCCATTATACTAACCATTTTGCGTTTCCTTTATAGTTTTCTGCCACGGGGTCGTAGCCGCCCTCGTGGAAAGGGGTGCATCGAAGTATCCTTTTCGCACCCATTACGCATCCCTTAAAGAATCCGTGTTTTTCAATTGCGGTCAGGGTATAAATCGAACACGTCGGCACGTATATGCACGGCCGCGTAAGATTTATCGAAATAAAACGTTTGTAAAATCCAATTAAAATACGGGCGAGCGTTTTCATAATCATAAGGAATGGCCCAAAAGTCCGGCCTTTTTGAGGAGCGACCTCATCGAATCGGCAATGACGCTGCTTTTCTTGCCGTAGACTGTGCTTCTCGCCACGAATATTATGTTGTACCCGGGGGTTATCTCGGGTATCATAAGACGGACGCTTTCGCGCATCTGTCGTTTTACCCTGTTGCGCTGGACGCTGCCGCCGACCTTTTTCGAAACCGAAAATCCGACTTTGAGCGCCCCTTTCGTCTTTACTGTGTACAAAACGAAATCGTCGTTTGAAAAAACCGTGCCTTTCCTGTAAATGTAGTTGAAAGACGCGCGCTTTTTTAACTTATATTCCTTTTGCATTGTTCGGGGGAGCGTCTGCCCGCACAATTAGTTGTGCGGGGTAAGTTTTGCTCTGCCTTTGTTGCGGCGACGTTTCAGAACGTTGCGGCCTTGCTTGGTTTGCATTCTCTTCCTGAAACCATGTACCTTGGTTACGTGTCTTTTCTTGGGTTGGAATGTCCTTTTCATATATGCCTCCTTGATAGGGATTATTTCTTCGTTACTATTGTTATTATAATATAACAATGCCAGTCAATTATAAGGAAATTTTGTTCGCGTGTCAACCGATTTGACGTCTTTTGAATAAATGCCGTTTTCCTCCCGTAATTTTTTTTGGATAAACAAAAAGGCGGTTATTTCATTCGGTTGCACGTAAAATAAAAAACCTTTCCTCTTTCGGAAAACGGAACGGCAAAATATCTCGTTTCGTTCAAGATCTTTTTCAAAAGAAAAAACATTTTTCTCTTTTTTGAAAAATTAAACCGTACTTTGTACGGTTTAAAATTGTTTCCGAAGATTATGTGCCGTTTTTCCGTCAAAAAACAAAAAACGGCTCTTTTGAATTAATATTTGTTTCCGCCAGGTTAAATTAACATCAGTTTCCGCCGCGTTATGAAAGTTAGACACTTGTATAGTTTTTTTGCCGATGTTTACGCGTCTTTCCGTTCTCGCGCTTTGTTTTTTGTCCGAAATTACTCTTTTTTCAATATTCGACAATGAAATAAGTCTTGTTTCACATGCAATATAATACCAAACAAACGTGCACTGTTTCCGTTTTTCAAAACATCAAACAACTCTGCCCACGCAAACAACAATAAAACAAGCCCGTTTCTATAAACCATGCATTTACGACAAACAACTTGGCTTTAATAAACCCGCCGTAGTTATTTGAGATAGATTATTTGCCGATTTCCGGTATTTGTGTTTAACGGTTTTTGTGCGATATGCGACGTCCGTTCAAGGTCGAGTTTCGGAACAAACACACCGCAAATCGTCGGCGCTCGCCCATAAACACGCACTTATCAAAAATTATTGTTTTTACGATCAGACAACGCAAAATTATTCGACCGCAAACAGCCCGAATAAACATTATTTGCATTTTACACCCTTTTCACTTCCAAAATCATAACAAGCGTTCTTATGCCAACAGTTAATAATATGAACTTAGGTTTTAAGCCGTGTTTTTGATTAATACTGCGTTACGCTCACGGCTTATACGGTAAAGTATTAAGCCGCTCGCGTGCCTTGTCTTATCCTAAAAACACGACGGAAAACTTGTTCACAACCGAAAACGCCGAGATTTCAGATGATTTTTGGAAAAGGCGAACGCGGTTGTACTTTTCGTACTACAAGCGAGCCTTTTTCATAAAAGCGTTGAAATATCGGCGTTTTGACAACGATATCGTTCAATCCGTATCGGTAGTTTTCCACGGCGCGTTTCGATGGTTATTTTTTTACAATCAAAAACCATTTGTGCGCCGGCGAGTACACCGCTGCCGTTTGCGCCATGAAATCCACGTTAAAACAAGACCGAACAACCCGCTGCGTTTTTTTCAACGCAAGAACAGTATCCGTCGCTATTTGGCAAACGATTTAACTTTTTCGTCATTCGCAAAACGACGTTCAGAACAAGAAAACGTTTTCGCAACAAACAAAACCCCCCAAATCAAAAGATCAACCGTTTGAATCAGAGCGCACTCATTTTGACACAAGGTTTAACAAAAGCAACGTTACAATGCTCCGTCCGACCATAATTTTTCTTCTTTCTCACAAAATCACAACCGTTCAATAAAAAACAACCAACCGGAACAATCAATCAAATCAAACAATCAGAAAAAACTATCTCATCAATCAATCGTAAAATCAATCACACAAACAATCCAAAATCTCTCAATCAAAACCACGCCCAAAGCAAAACAAACAAACACGAACAACTATCTCATCAATTAACCGCAAAATCAATCAAACAAACAATCACGACAAACAATCCCCGCAACTATTCAATCAAAAATATCCAAAAAACAACCACAATAAACAACCCACACAACCTCTCGATAAAAAACACCCAAAGACAAACACAACAAGCAATTACGACAAAATGAAATGTTTTTTGAATATTAAAATATCGCAAACGGCAACTACTTCCGAGCCAACCACAAATACGCTTTTTATAAAAACTCAACGCAAATACACAAGACAACCGGGGTAACAACAGTTTGGAAAAAGATACAACGAACACAAAAATGCTTATATATTTTGGTTAATATGAAACACGCAAGAAACAATAATAAATTCGGATTAAATCCAAAACACAAGGAACGAAAAAAATTTCAACAATAATATATTATCCGCACAAAAACAAAAGTATTACATTGTAACCAGATATTGACAATTTTTATTTCTATACCGGACAAGCATGCCAAATATCAATAAAACGGCACTTTCCCAAAAAAAACACACCTTTTCGGAACACGGCAAAATAATAATAAAAAAGCCCGAAAATTCGGGCAAATAAAAACATTGCTATTTTATTTCTTTGGCTTGTCTTTTCGGCAATTATATACGGTAATAACCGTTTGCCTTGCAAGATCGGAATTATCAATATCCAGTATGTAATGCAGTTTTGCGCCGTCATATGGATATCCTTGTTCGCAATCTTCACCGAGAAGTTCGGTTGTTTCTTTCAAAATCTTGACAAAAACACAGTCGTCGCAAACAAGTAAAACGGGCACGGCTTTATAATATACCATATATTCACCAAACATTTTTTTGAAAGAAATATCGGACAAATCAATTTGCTCGACAACGTATTTAATATAATTCAGATCGGTAGCCATAAAAACCTTCTTTTTTTGTTATTTTTCTCAAATCTATTATATCAATCGGTTGACAACATGTCAATTTACTGGCAAAATGATTAAAAGATATCCACATTTTACGGAAGCGACGTTTCACGTGAAACAACGGGATATTTTGACTGTTTTGATATGTATTGATTTTATATGTTTCGCGTGAAACAATTAGTTGTCCACATTTGTTCCACGTGGAACAAAAACCGTTGTTTTGGGCGGGTTTTAGGCTGTTTTTCCTGGGTTTTTGGGCTATTTTTAATTGTTTCTATCATTTTATTTCGTGAATTTCCGTTCTTTCTCCGTGTAAATTTAAGGGCGCGGTTTTGTGGATAACTTTCGGCTTTTTCGGACAAGGTATATATCACGTTTTTTTGGGTATAATTGCGGTAAATAATATAAGGAAAGGCGGTAATTATTATGAAGTGTACGTCGTGTAATAAGTCGTTTTCACCCGAAAAAATGTATGTTTGCAAGTCATGCGGCGCATGCTTTTGCGAAGATTGCGTGAAAAACAACCAAAACTCATGCCTGAAATGCGGCACAACCCTTGATCGTTTGAATTAAAAAGTGCCGTTTTTCTTGGCAAAAACGGGCGTTTCACGTAAAACATTGTCGTTTTGGGCGCGGTTTTTTATTGTCTTTTTATATTGGTATTAGACGGATTTTTTGTTTATTTTTCGCCGTGTTTTAGTATAAAAACCGGGATAAAAGTCTTTTGTATTGCGGATTTGATTATTCTTATCTTTTCGATGTAGCGGCAAGGAACGTGGATGATAATGTCTGTTATGATAATTTTATAATCGTTTTGTCTTGAATAATTGACGACAGGACTTTTTTATTATTATTTTCGGTATAACAAAAAACCGCCGTTTCGGGCGGTTTATTATTAGCGCGTTATCGTCTTACAAAACGTTATAATTATTGAAAAGGCGTCTTGTTTGACGCCGTTTAGTTGTTTTTATGTTTTTTCTGCGAGTTGTTCCGACATTGTTTGCGCCGGACTCAGACTTTGTTATGCAAAGATTTTTACCTTTAATTTATAAGTCTGCGCCGATTATAAGGCCATAATGCCGATTAAATAATATGGGGCAAAAACGCTCTGATTTCTTCCTTTGCGCCTTCGAGATCGTGGTCGAGATAATTCCCGCATTCCTGCCGCTTGGAGCCCGGGATTTCCGTCATTTCCAGACACTTTTCAAAGCATTCTTTCACAATAGGCTTTACTTCGTCAAGCGTGGTGTCGAGCATAAGCAGATAAAAGCCCGTGCGGCAGCCCATCGGCCCGAAATAAACAACCTTGTCTTTGACCGCGCTGTTTCTTATCACGGTTGCGAAAAGGTGCTCAACGGTATGCGCCGCGGCAGTCGTAAGGAAATCGCCCGCGTTCGGTTTTTTGAAACGAAGGTCGTAAGTATAGATATTGTGCTCCGCATGAGAAAGGTAAACCCCCTCCGGGTGGGCGTCGTGATTTATAAGAAAAGATTTGATGGTTTCCATAGTTTTTGAATTTTATATATTATTATATAATATATAAAATTTTATCCTTTGTTTTTTTCGTGATTTTTCGGCTTTTTGCCTTTTTATTTTTCGCGCGCAATCGCGTCGATAACGTCGACGATTATTTTCGCGCAATCGCTCGTCCCTTGGTCTGCGATTTCGTTGAAGTCGGCGGGGCTTGTTTCGTCGGCGTTGTCGCTGACGATTTTAAGACTCAGTGCAGGCACTCCGTTTTTGTTTGCGATAATGCAAATTCCCGCGCCTTCCATATCGCAGATTTCGGCGTCGAAATCCGCAATAAGTTTATCTTTAACTTCGCTTGACGAAATGAATTTGTCCCCGGAAGCAAGCCTTGCCGTCTTAATTTTTGGAAAATCCTTTTTCACCGCGGAAATAAGGGTTTTGTCGAAATAAAAGTACGGGTCGGGATTTTCGTCGTAATGGCCCGCTTTCACGTTGTCGATTGCCGACGTGTCGATTTCGTAATGCACGACTTTTTCGACAACCGCGACGTCCTTGCAGCCGAATCGTTTCGTAAGCGTCCCGACGAAACCGAAGTTGAATATCGCACGGACGTCGTATTTCGCGATTAAAAACTCGGTTGCTCCCGCAGCCGATATTTCGCCCATGCCGGACACCGCGACATAAATCAGGGCGTTTTCGCGGCTGACAAGGTACGTGTCGTACGGCTTATTTTGAATTTTTTCGACTTTCCCGAAGGCTTCGAGCACGCCTTTAACTTCGCGTCCGATTGCGATAACCATTCCGAATTTTTTCATAACAGTCCTTTTTTGTCGATATATTTTACATAAGTATACCATATCTTCCCGAAATTTCAAACAAATGATTTGTTAAATCGTCGCGACGTATGGTATAATTTCGGATTGAAGAGGTATTTATGAAATTCGATAAGAGAAACGTTGCGCTCGCATCACTTGTATTCGGCTGGATTTCGATTTTCTGGAACGTATATGATCAGCTTATTCAATCAATAAACACATATTCTTTCGCGCTCGAACCGTACGAAAGCGGATGGATTCTTGCAATCGACAATATTGTCGGGCTTTTTATTCTGCCGCTTTTCGGCCACTTTTCGGACAGATGCAAAAGCCGTTTCGGCAAGCGCACGCCGTATATTTACGTCGGCACGGCGATATCGCTTATCGGGCTGTGTCTTGTTGGCGTATTCGCGTCTAAAAGGCAACTTGCCCCGTATATCGTGTCGCTGACGGTGACGCTTGTCGCGATGGCTGCGTACAGAAGCGCGGGGCTTTCTCTCGTGCCCGATTTCGTATACGAGCCCGACCGCGGCAGGGCAAACTCGATTGCGAACCTTGTGTCCGTCGCGTTCACTGCCGTGGGTATCGTGCTGGCGATGGCGTTCATGCCCCTTAAAGCCGCGAAAAACGCGCAATTTTTGCCGATTTGTCTTGCGGTTGTCGGCAGCAGCCTTATAACGGTTGCCGCATACTCGTTCACGTTCAGCGAAAAACGGGTGACGGACGACTTCAATCGTCGTCTGGAAGAATATAAACGCGACTACCCCGAAAAATACAAAAGCGAAACCGTCGTTGTGGAAGAACTTGACAAACAGCAGATGAAGGGCAATCTTTTCAATAAGATTTTCATTCTTGCAAGCGTGTTCTTCTTTTATATCGCGTACAACGCGCTCGTGTCGAATTTCACCGTGTACAGCGACGTAATGCTCGGCTTCAAAATGCCGCAACTGCCGCTGGTATTCGTCATAATCGGCGCGCTGCCCGGGTTTATATTCGCTTCTCACGTCGCAAAGAAAATCGGCCGTAAGTACACGATAACGATCGGACTTGCGCTTATGATGATCGCGCTGCTTGCCGCGATGCCGTTTTCCAAAAAGGACTCGGGACTTGAACTGAAAATCCCGCTTGTTTTCTTCTTTATGGTCGCGGGCGTCGGCTACGGCTTTGCGATGGCTAATCTTTATCCGTTTTATCTGGAACTCAGCAAAACCAAAAACATCGGGCAAAACACGGGTATCTTTGCGGGCTCTACAACCGCCGCAATGGTCGTCACTCCCATTCTCGCCGGCTACGTAATCAAGGAAGTCGGCAAGAAAACGGGCAAGACTTACGTCATCGAACAAATCGTAAACGGCGTCAATACCGAGGTCGTGAAAGTCGGCGATTACAGCGTGCTGTTCCCGTACTGCGCCGTCGCGATACTAATTGCGCTTGTCTGCATTCTTATCGTGAAATCCGACTACGCAACCGGCGGATTGCGCGACCATATGAAAAAATATTTCACAAAAAGGAAAGCGAAAAAGAATGACTGAATCCTTTTTTACAACGCTTAAAACCGCTGCTGAATCCGTCGGCGTAAGCGTTACCGACAACCAATGCGAAAAACTTTACAAATTTTACGAAACGGTGGTTGAATACAACAAAAACGTCAATTTAACTGCCATTACAGACGAAAAAGAGTTTATCGTAAAACATATTGTCGACAGTATTTCCGCCGCAAAATTCATAAAAGAAAACGCCGCCGTCGTCGATATCGGGGCTGGCGCGGGATTCCCGTCGATACCACTTAAAATAATCCGTGACGATATTGTACTTATTATGCTTGACGCGCTTTCAAAACGCGTGGATTTTCTGAATTTTGCCGTAAGCGAACTTTCCCTTAAAAACGCAAAAGCCAAACATTTAAGGGCGGAAGAGGCGGGCGAAAAACTTTTAAGGGGAAGTGCCGACGTCGTCGTCGCAAGGGCGGTCGGTCAGACGAATATCCTTCTGGAACTTTCAATCCCGATCCTTAAAAAGCACGGCGTTTTTATAAATTATAAGGGCAAGGATTTGTCCGACGTAGAAACCGCAAAGACGGCGGAAGCCGCGCTCAACGCGAAAAAAACCGAAGTCTTCAATTTCTGTCTTCCTTTTGACGCCGGCGAAAGAAACATCGTCGTTTACGAAAAGATTGAAGACACTCCGAAAATTTATCCGAGGAAATTCGGCACAATCAAGAAAAATCCGCTGTGAAAAGCGGTTTTTTTATTTTATCCGCCTTTTGTTTTTATATGTTTCACAAAAATAATGTTTCACAAATTTTTGTAAATAATTGATTATTCGCCTTTTTAATGTTATACTGAAAAAAAATACTTTTACATACGAGGTGTTTTATGTCAAACAAAGGTATCGGAAAAGGTCTTGCTGCCTTGCTCGGCAATATGAAGGAAGAAGAAACGATTGCGGAAAAAAGCGAATCCGCCGTATCCCGCGAAATAATGAACGTCGATATTTCCCTTATCGACACCAACCCTTATCAGCCGCGTAAAGTTTTTGACAAAGCCGCTCTGGAAGAACTTGCGGCGTCGATTAAGACTTTCGGCATTATCCAGCCTCTGATAGTTTTGAGAAGCGGCAACAGATACGTCATAATCGCGGGCGAAAGGCGTTTCCGCGCGGCGCGACTTGCCGGTCTTACCTCGGTGCCGTGCGTCGTAAGGGAACTTACCCCGCGCGAAATGAGGGAAATCGCCCTTATCGAAAACCTTCAACGTGAGGATCTGAACCCCGTCGAAGCGGCGGAAGGTATCGCTGAACTTATCAAATCGTGCGACCTGACGCAGGAAGAAGCGGCGGAAAGAATCGGTATGAGCCGCCCCGTCGTAACCAACCTTTTAAGGCTCTTGTCGCTTGACAAAGAAGTTCTGGAACTCGTAAGGTCGGGCAGACTTTCGGGAAGCCACGCAAGATGTCTTGTCGTCGTTACCGACCCCGAAGTGCAGGTATATTACGCCAACAAAGCGTGCGACAACAAAATGTCGGTAAGGGATCTGGAACAGCAAATCCAGCTTTATCTCGGCAGAAAACTTATCCCGACCGGCGCAAGAAAAGAAAAACAATCGAAGGAACTCAAAGGCTTTGTCAACGATATGAAACGAATCTTCAATACGAAGGTCACGATCCTTGGCGGCGAAGAAAAAGGACAAATCCGCATCAATTATTATTCCAACGACGATTTGCAACGCATTTACGACTTAATCGACAGTTTAAGACGTTAATTTTTAAGATAAAGTATGGAAACCACCAGAATAACCTTGCCGAAAATTACCTTGATCGGGAAGTGCGGTTCGTCGAAAGACGGCAAAGATTTCGTCAGAGATTTATGGACGGAATTAAATAAAAACTTTTCGGAAATATCTTATCTTGTAAAGTGGGACGAGTCGGGCGCGCTTAAAGGCTTGTGGGGCGCAATGAGCGACGAATCACTGTCTTTTAAGCCGTGGGAAGGCGGATACGAAAACGGGCTTTATCTTGCGGGTGTCGAAGCCGTCGACGACGCCGTCGCGCCAAGCGGCTGGACAAAATGGGTGATACCGTCTTTTGAATATATAAAGGCAAAGATGGAGTCGACCGAAACTTTCAAGGAACTTATCGGATACCTTATCGCAAACAAGATAAACCTTGTCGGAAGCGTGCAGAATTTCACCAATCCGAAAACCAACGAAAACTTCCTTATGTTTCCGATAAGAAAAGTCGAAGAAGAAAAGTAACAAAAAGGTTAAAACAAAACACACTGCAATTTTTCGCAGTGTGTTTTTTTGTTTTGGAATAAGTTTTTGTCAGTTGATAATACGCACGGGCAAAATAAGGTAAAGATATTCGTCTTCCTTCTTTTCCGTAGGTACGATGACGCCGGGCGCGGTCGAAGTCGTGAAGCAAAGTTTCACAAAATCGTCGCTTATCGCGCGCAGGCTGTCCGAAAGATATCTTGCGTTGAACCCTATGTTAAGGTCGTGTCCCAGAAGGTCGATATTGACGATTTCGTTGATGCCGCTGATTTCGCTTTCCGCAGATATCGATATTCTCTTTTCGCGGATTTCAAGTTTTACGACGCTTTTCTTTTCGGTGCGGGTTGCAAGCGACGCGCGGTCGATTGCGGTGTCCAACGCCTTTTTATCGACAAACACGGTGGTTGTGAAGTCGGAAGGAATAATCTTATTGTAGTTGATATATTCGCCTTCGATAAGACGCGTTACGATTTTGGTGTTTTCGAGATCGACCATAAAATAGTTTTTCTCGATGCTCACCTTTACGTTTTCGTCGCTGTCGTCAAGAAGTTTTGAAATTTCACTCATACTTCTTGCGGGGACGATTATTTTAATATCCGCTCCGCCGTATTCGATTTCTTTTTTGCAATAAGCAAGGCGGTATCCGTCCGACGCGACGCCGATGATTTTATTGTCGGAAATTTCAATGCTGCAACCTTTAAGCGTTGGGCGGTTATCTTCGCTTGCGGTGCAGAATATAATTTTTTCGATAAGGTTTTTCAACTCTTTCTTTACAATATAAAAAGAGTTTTCGTCGTTGACGTTTTTGAAAGCGGGATATTCGTCGGCTTCCATCGTCTGGATATAGCCGTTATTTTCGCCGTAGGTAAGTTTAAGTGTGTTTTCCCCGGACGTATCTATAATAACGTCTTCCTTATCGATTTTTCTGACGTATTCCGTAAAATATTTTCCAAGGATAACCGTTTCTCCTTCGGTGAAAATATCCGCCTTTATTTTCTTTTCGATTGAAAGTTCGAGATCCGTTGCGGTAAGCGTCAAAGTATCTCCTTCCGCTTTCAGTTTAATACCGTTCAATATCGGCATTACTTTCTTTAAGGGAAGGGCTTTTCCCACCTGTGTTAAAGCGTCTGATAAGTCAAGGCTGTCGCAAGAAAGTTTCATCGTTTTCTCCTTAATTATTTATTGTTATTTTATACTTGATGATGATTTTGTTAATAAGGGTTGTGGAAAAGTTGAAGGTGAACGTTTCGCACAAGATATTGACAAAATCGGATTTGTGCCAACAACAAGTTGTGGATTTTAATGTTTACAACTTTGTTGAAAACTTTTAGTTGTTGTGAACATATCTACAATCAGCGTTTATAGAGCATGTCTTTTATGTCGTTGATTTGTATTTTTAGTTTTTGTGATGCGCCGTTATTCGACGAAATGAGGTCCGAAATTTTGTCGCGCGCGTGTATTATCGTCGCGTGGTCGCGGCCGCCGAAAATACCGCCGATCGACACAAGGGGAACGGAAAGCATGTCGCAGATAAGATAAATCGCGATCATTCTCGGTTCCACAAATTCCTTGTTTTTCTTTTTACCGATAACGTCGTTTTCGGAAACGCCGAAGTATTTGCAGGTTGTCGAAAGCACGTCGTATGCGTCAAAGTGTTCCTTTTTCGTTTCGATATACCCTGAAAGTGCCTCTTTCGCAATCGAAAGCGACGCCGGCTGTCCCGAAAGTTGGGAATAAAACATAACCTTGTTCAGCAGACCTTCAAGGTCGCGAATGTTGTTTTCCATATTGCTGGCGATAAACGACGCGACGTCGTCCGAAAGATAAAAGTTTTCGGCGTCGGCTTTCTTTTTGAGAATTGCAATTCTCGTTTCGATATCGGGCGGCTGAATGTCCGCAAGAAGTCCCCACTGGAAACGGGTGCGAAGCCTTTCTTCAAGGGGCGCGATTTCCTTTGGCGGACGATCCGACGAAATAATGATATGTTTATCGTTCTGATATAAATCGTTGAAGGTGTGGAATAACGCCTCCTGCGTGCCTTGTTTTGACGCGATAAACTGAATATCGTCAATCATAAGCACGTCGACGGAACGATATTTTTCACGGAAAGCGACGCTTGTTTTGGAATCTCTTATCGACTCCACATAGTCGGCGATATACTTGTCCGTCGTGATGTACATTATGCGTTTTTGAGGAAATTTTGCGTTTATGTAATTTCCGATTGCGTGCATAAGGTGGGTTTTTCCAAGCCCGACTCCGCCGTATATGAACAGGGGGTTGAAACGACCGCCGGGATGCTCGGACACGGCTTGCGCCGCCGCGAAAGCGATCTCGTTGGATTTCCCGACGACAAAGTTTGAAAAGGTATATTTTTTATTGAACGAAAAACCCGCGTCATCGGATTTTTCAACCTTTTTCACGACAAGTTCGTCCCCCAAGGTATAGTCCTGCTGTTTCAGACAATCGGCTTTTTCGGACTCGATAATAATCTTAACGTCCGAGATAATGGGGTTGACTTCTTTCACCGCTTCAAGGATTGTTTCGCGGTAATTTTTCACGATTGTGTTTTTGCTGCTTTGACTTCCCGTTTGCAGCACGAGAGTATGACCGATAAAACAAATCGGTTCCAGTTTTTCAATCCATACTTCGTAACTTATTGCTTGAAGTCTTGCGGATAATTTGATTTTGGTGTCGTTCCAAAGGGTATTGATATCGATCATAATAAATATATGATAACATTATTGACCGAAAAATACAAACAAAATCGGTATATATTATAAAAATAAAGTATATTTATTTAAGAAAGTTTTTTGCGCTTATTTTATCTTTTTTTCGGCGACGGTGCCGTTCTTTACGACGTACAGTTTTGACAAATTAAGGGGTTTAACGTCAAATTCCGTACACGTAATCACCGTTTGCGTGCGGTTTGCAAGTTCGATAAGTTTTTCGCGGCGCGCCACGTCAAGCTCGCTCAGAACGTCATCCAGAAGTAAAATCGGGGCTTCGCCCGTTTCGTTTTTGAAAAGAGTGAGTTCCGCGATTTTGACCGAAAGCGACACGCTTCGTTGCTGTCCCTGCGACGCGAATTTTCTTGCGTCCACGTCGTTTAATATTATTTTAATATCGTCGCGGTGCGGACCTTGCGACGTATACATAAGGGCGCGGTCGCGCTCCACCGACGTCGAAAATGCGGAAAGTAAATTATTGTAAATTTCGTCGTAAGTGTCGCCTTTTATCGCGCACTCGTATTGCAGCGACAGAGTTTCTTTTCCATCCGATAATTCAAAGTGGGAATCTTTTGCAAGGGTTGAAAGTTTCTTTACGTAATTTTTCCTTGCAAGAATCAGATTCGCGCCGACTTCCGCCATACCCTCGTCCCATATCGACAAAAGTGTTTTCAGGTTTTCGTTGCGGTTTTCGTTTTTGAGAAGGGTGTTTCTTTGTTGCAGAATTTTGTTGTATTTTGCAAGCGACTTAAAGTAAGTTTTCGATTGTTGCGAAAGAGAAATGTCCAAAAATCTCCGTCGTTCGTCGGGGCCTGCTTTCACGAAACGCATTTCGTCGGGGGAGAAGTAAACGACGTTGACGATACCGATAAGTTCGGACAGTCTTTTCACGGGAAGATTGTCGATTTTTATTTTTTTCGCGCCTTTGTTTTCAATTACGATTTCGATGACGTGCGTGCGATATTTTTTTGCGATTTCCGCCTTGATATACGCGCGCTCGGCGTTGAACGAAATAAGCTCCTTTTCGCGGCTCGTACGGGGGGATTTGCCAAGTCCCAACAGATAAATCGCTTCCAGCATATTCGTCTTCCCGCTTGCGTTTTCGCCGGAAAGCACGTTGATGCCTTGTCCGAAAGTAACGGACGCCGCGTCGTAGTTTCTGAAATTTTTCAGTTGAAGCGATTTGATAAACATACGGTTATTATATCATATCGGAAAAGAAAGTAAAAGAATTTTTAGGAAATATCGGCAAAACGCGCGGTTTCTTATCCGCGACCGAACCGTAAAAAAAGACGTCCGCGCCGCAGGGGTTATCAGAACCGAAATAAGAAAAACGGATATATTCCCCCACGACAAATTGAATTTTGCCCTTAAAAGCCCCGAAAATCCCGTAAAAAAGGATAATTTATCAAAAAGACGCGAAAAACGTTTTGTAATTTATTGATAATATGTTATAATTACTATACTTATTACTTTATGCGTGCGCACGCATTGCGTACGCGGGAGAGCGTATGCGCGTGTTTTACACGGACGTCGTCGCGATATTTGACGAAGGCGTCGGAAATTCGACCTTGTCCCTGGCTCTTGACGAAATCATTTCGGAAGGCACGGTAAAGGTACAAAAAACCGGCGAACCCAGAAGCGTCGTTTTTTACGACGGCGAAGACGGAAAACAACATGCTTACATAAGCAATCTGTCGGGGCGCGCGCTTTTTTCACATTTTGAAAAACACGGTTTTATTTTCATATAAACGGAGGTATTATGGAAAAACAAAATTTATCTTACGACCAGGGCGCGATACAGGTCCTCGAAGGGCTGGATCCCGTCCGTAAAAGACCGGGTATGTACATCGGCTCGACCGACGAAAGGGGCTTGCATCACCTTGTTACGGAAGTCGTCGACAACAGTATCGACGAGGCTCTTGCCGGATACTGCGACAAAATCATCGTTTCGATTGAAAAGGACGGCAGCTGCAAAGTCATCGATAACGGCCGAGGAATCCCCACGGGCATTATCCCGAAAGAGGGCAAATCCGCCGTTGAAGTCGTTCTGACGAAGTTGCACGCCGGCGGAAAATTCGGCGGCAGCGGCTATAAAATCTCGGGTGGGCTGCACGGCGTCGGCGTATCCTGCGTGAACGCATTGTCCGAATGGCTGGAAGCCACCGTTTACCAGAACGGAAAAATATACAAACAAATTTTCAACAGGGGCATCGCGCAACGTCCGTTGCAGGAAGTCGGCACGACCGACCGCACCGGCACGACGATTCAGTTTTATCCCGATCCCGAAATTTTCGAGACGCTCGATTTCAACTACGACACGATGAAAATCCGCCTGCGCGAACTTGCGTATCTCAACCGCGGGTTGACCATTCAGCTTATCGACCGCCGCGAAGAGCCCGCACGCGACGAATCTTTCCATTACGAAGGCGGTATCGTCCAGTTTGTCGAAAGTTTGAATAAAAACAAAGAAACCGTTTTCCCGGAGGTCATTTATTTTGACGAAAGTTACGAAAACGGCGAGGTCGAAATCGCGATGCAGTACAACGACAGTTATTCGGAAACCATTTTCGCGTTCGCCAACAACATCAACACCGAAGAAGGAGGCACGCACCTGGAAGGTTTCAGAAACTCGCTCACCAAAATCATCAACGATTACGGCAAAAACAACAATATTTTGAAAGGCGACGAAAAACTTTCGGGCGACGACGTCAGGGAAGGCTTGACGGCGGTTATTTCCGTGAAACTCACTAACCCGCAGTTCGAAGGTCAGACCAAGACGAAACTCGGCAACAGCGAAATGCGTACGGTCGTCGCAAAGGCTATGACCGAAGGCTTAGGCTCGTATCTCGAAGAACACCCCAAAGAAGCCAAAGATTTGATTATGAAAGGCGTTCTCGCCCAGAAGGCACGAGAAGCCGCAAGGAACGCGCGTGACCTTGCAAGGCGCAAATCCGCCCTTGAAAGCACCACGCTCCCCGGCAAACTTGCCGACTGTTCGGACAAAGATCCTTCTCTTTGCGAAATTTACCTTGTCGAGGGCGACTCCGCAGGCGGCAGCGCAAAGATGGGGCGCGACAGACGTTTTCAGGCAATACTGCCCCTCCGCGGTAAAATCCTGAACGTTGAAAAGGCAAGGCTCCATAAGGTCCTTGAAAACGAAGAAATAAAGACGATGATCACCGCGTTCGGCGCGGGCATCAAGGAAGATTTTGACGAAAGCAAACTTCGTTACAACCGCATCATCTGTATGACGGATGCCGACGTTGACGGCAGCCATATCCGCATACTTATGCTCACGTTCTTCTTCCGTTTCATGCGCCCGCTCATCGAAAACGGCCACGTTTATATCGCGCAGCCCCCGCTTTACAAAGTCACGAAGGGCAAAACCGTCAAATATTGTTATTCCGACGACGAACTTAACGAATATCTCGATTCCATCGGAAGAAAGGGCAACGAAATTCAGCGTTACAAAGGTCTTGGCGAAATGGACCCCGAACAACTTTGGGAAACCACGATGGATCCGAAATCCCGCACGCTGCTGCGCGTAAATATGGACGACGCGATCGCCGCGGACGAAATATTCACCGTTCTTATGGGCGAACAGCCCGAACTGCGCCGTCAGTTTATCGAAGACAACGCGACGCTCGTAACAGAACTTGACATTTAAGGAGAGATGAAAAATGATAATCAAAAATAACGATTCTCAGAAAGATAAAGATTTCGTCGAACATCTCGGGATGTCGAAAATCGTCAAAATCGACCTTGACCAGGAAATGAAAAAATCGTTCATCGCCTACGCAATGGCGGTCAACGTATCCCGTGCGATTCCCGACGTCAGGGACGGTCTGAAACCCGTACACCGCCGTATCCTTTACAGTATGAGCGAACTTAATCTGACCTGCGACAAACCGTTCAGAAAGTGCGCGCTTATCGTCGGCGACGTTCTCGGCAAATATCACCCCCACGGCGACAGCTCGGTTTACGACGCTCTCGTAAGGCTTGCTCAGGACTTCTCGATCCGCTGCCCGCTTATCGACGGACACGGCAACTTCGGCTCGGTCGACGGCGACCCCGCGGCGGCTTATCGTTACACAGAAGCAAGGCTTTCCAAAATCGCCAACGAAATGATCCGCGACCTTGACAAACGCGTCGTGGACTTTTGCCCCAACTTCGACGACACGCGTGAACAGCCCGTCGTGCTTCCTTCGCGTTACCCCAACCTTCTCGTGAACGGTTCGGACGGTATCGCCGTCGGTATGGCGACGTCCATTCCCCCGCACAATCTCGGCGAAGTTATCGACGCCACCGTCGCTCTTATGGAAAATCCCGAACTGGAAGTCGAAGACCTTATGAAATTCGTTCCCGCGCCCGATTTTCCGTCGGCAGGCATAGTTCTCGGCCGTGCGTCCATTCGTCAGGCGTACAAAACCGGTCGCGGCGGCTGCATAATCCGCGCCCGCACCGAAATCGAAGAAATGGCAAACGGCAGGACGAGAATCGTCGTTACCGAACTTCCGTATCAGGTCAACAAGGCGCGCCTTATCGAAAATATCGCCGACCAGGTCAAAGACAAGCGAATAGAGGGCATTTCGGACATTAAGGACGAGTCCGACCGCCACGGTCTCCGCGTCGTAATCGACATCAAAAAGGACGCGAACGCGCAGGTCGTTCTTAACACGCTTTTCAAACAAACCCAGATGCAAATCAGTTTCAGTATGATTATGCTTGTCCTTGCCGACAAAAAACCGCGCATTCTCAACCTGAAAGAAATCCTGACTTATTACATCAAACACCAGGAAGACGTCATCACTCGCCGTACGAGGTTCGACCTTGAAAAGGCGGAAGAAAGGGAACATATCTTAAAAGGTCTTGCAATCGCGCTTGCGAACATCGACGAGGTCATTAAGGTCATCAAAGAAAGCGCCGACAACGACTCCGCCGCGAAAGCCCTTATGGAAAGGTTCCTTCTCAGCGACAAACAGGCGGCGGCAATCCTTGAAATGAGACTTCGCAGACTTACTTCTCTGGAAGTCGAAAAAATCAACGACGAACTTGCCCAGAAAGAAGTCGAAATCGCCAACTACAAGGAAATTCTTGCCGACATCAACAAAGTCAACGACATCGTCAAGAAAGAACTTTTGGAGGTCAAGGAAACGTACAATACGCCGCGTCGCAGCGAAGTTTCCTACGATTATTCCGAAATTAATATCGAAGACCTTATCGAAAAGGAAGACATCGTCGTTTCGATGACTCACGGCGGATACGTCAAACGTCAGCCCGTTGCGGAATACAAGAGCCAGCACAGGGGCGGCGTGGGCATCACCGCGCACAAGACGAAAGACGAAGACTTTGTGGAAAGCATCTTCACGACGTCCACCCACGACGACCTTATGTTCTTCACCAACTTCGGCAAGGTTTACGTCATCAAAGGGTATGAAATTCCCGAGGCGTCCAGGAACTCCCGCGGGCGCGCGGTCATCAATATTTTGCAGCTCGATCCCGGCGAAAAGGTCGCGACGCTCCTTCCTGTGCCCGAACGCGGCGAAGGCTATCTGATGCTCGCAACCAAACAAGGGCTTATCAAGAAAACGGCATTATCCGAGTTTGAAAGCATCAGAAAGACCGGTAAAAAGGCGATTCGGTTGGTTGACGGGGATGAACTCATCGCGGCAATGATCACGAAAGGCGATGAAGAACTTATCATCGCGTCGCACGAAGGCAAGTGTATCCGCTTCCGCGAGGCAGACGTCCGCGCAATGGGCAGAGACTGCCAGGGCGTACGCAGTATGAAACTGAACTCCGGCGACTACGCCGTCGATATGGCAATGGTCGAAGAAGACAAAGAAGTGCTGACAATCTCCGAAAACGGCTTCGGAAAACGCTCCTCGCCCGACGAATACCGCGTGCAAGGACGTGCGGGTATGGGCGTCAAAGCGGGCGTGTTCAACGAGGAAACCGGAAAACTCGTGTGCCTTAAAATGATCAACGCCGAAAACGATATTATGATTATCGCCGACAACGGCATCATTATCAGAGTCGCGGCGGACGAAATCCGCAAGATCGGCAGGGATACCAAGGGCGTCAAAGTCATGAACCTCAGGGAAGGCAGCAAGATTATGTCGATTGCGGTCGTCCCGCACGAAGAACCCGAAGAAGAAGTCGTGCTTGACGAAAACGGCAATCCCGTGACGACGACCGAAGACGTGACGGAAGTAACGTCCGCGACGGATTCCGAATTCCCCGTCGATAACGAAAGCTCGGAAGAAGCGGCGGAAGTCAACGCCGAAACCGCAGCCGTAAATGAAACCGTTTCCGACGAAGAATAAGACAAATCAAACAAAACAGAAAGCATCGCGAAAGCGGTGCTTTTTTATTTGGTATTTATAAATTATATATAAATATAGCGTTATCGACACGGCGAAAACCTTGTTGCGAACACGACTTTGCCGAAATTTTAAGTATCTTTTATGAAAAATTTTTAATAAAATTAAGGCTTATGCTTAAAAATGAAAGAAAAAGGAGCAGGGACATGAAAAAGAGGATTTTGAAAGTTTTGGCAGTAACGGTTATTGCGACATGTTCGTTTTTGCTTGTCGCCTGCAACAGTGAAAACTATAAAAGCGGCGGACTGAAAAAAACGACCGCCGTCGCGCCGATAGTTTACGACGTGAGCGAAAAAGAAAGCGCGGTGGAAAAGGCGGCAACCGTCGATTTGTCGGCACTTTCAAAAGACGTGAACGCGGACGGAGCAATCGCACTTTCAAACGACGTAACGACGATTACGAGCGCGGGCAGTTATATATTGACGGGCGCGTACGCGGGGATAACCGTGAGCGTCGGCAACGGCGAAACGGCGCATCTTTTTCTGAACGACGCGACGATAACGGGCGGCGCGGGAATCGCGATTTCAAACACGAATAAAAAATCGACGCTTATAATCACCGCGTGCGAAAACACCGAAAACGAAGTGGCAAGCGCGGCAGACGACGAGAACGCGATCCACGTCAAAGGCACGCTGAAAATCAACGGCACGGGCACGATAAAAGTAAGCGCGAAAAAGAACGGAATAAAGGTTTCAAAAGGGCTTTCGATTGCGGATTCGACGATAAATTTAACTGCCGGAAACCACGCTTTGTCTGCAAGGTTTATTGAAGCGGAAAACGCCAAAATAAACGTTTTATCCGCTGGAAAAGACGCGTTAAATGCGGAATGTGACGATGAAACGCAAGAGTTTACTTTGGACGAAGGATACGTTTCTCTTAAAAGCAGCAAGGTTTTCGCAAGCGTTTCGGGCGACGGAATTCAGGCGGACACGTTCGTATATATCACGGGCGGAAGCGTGGATATAGAAACCGCCGCAACGTTTGTGAGTTACGGCGCAGAAAGCATGGCGACATACGACCTTTCCGAGGACGATTTCAGATATATCAAAAGCGGCGATACCTATAAAAAGACCGACGACGTAGCAACCAAGGGCGCGCGATACGCGATGATTCAAAGCGCGAAAGGCATCAAGTGCGGCGAAATCAAGTACGAAATCGACGGCACGGAATACGCCGTCACAGAAAATTCGAATTACTTTATCGTCATTGACGGCGCACGCGTGAAAATCAATTCGTCCGACGACGCGATCCACACGAACTCGGGAAACGTGCTTATAAAAGGCGGCACGCTTGACCTGACCACCCTCGACGACGGAATCCACGCCGACGAACTCGTGAAAATCGACGGCGGCGAAATCACCGTGAACGGCTCATACGAAGGAATCGAGGGCGCATACGTTGAAATAGGCGGCGGAACGATTTACATCACCGCAAGCGACGACGGCATAAACGCCGCAAGCGACGACGAAAGCGTGAACGAACATATCATTATCTCGGGCGGAACGATAACGGTCGACGCGTCGGGCGACGGCATCGACAGCAACGGCACGATTTACGTCACAGGCGGCACGCTTATCGTATACGGCCCCACGACGGGAGCGGACACAGGGCTTGATGCAGACGGCGGAATCCTTATCGACGGTGGCAACGTATTCGTCGCGTCGTCCAAAGAAATGCTGGAAATCCCCGCGTCGAACTCAAAATCCAACGTGCTTGTATACGGCGTAAACACAGTCCCGGCGGGCTCGGAAATCATTCTGACAAACGCGGACGGCGGCGAAATGGTCCGCATAACGCTCAAAAAACAGGCGCAGGCGATAATCCTGTCAACGCCCGAACTCGCAACCAACGGCACGTATAGTCTGTATGCGGACGATAACCTTCTTGCAAGCTTTTCGGTGACCGAAACGATAACGGCAATCGGCGTGCAGTCGAACGGCAGACAGGGCGGAAATCCCCCCGCGCCCCGAAATTAACATTGATCACAATCCATAATTCCTTAATCCTAAACACATCAAAAGACAATACCACCGCAATCGCGGTGGTATTGTCATTATGTATCCGATTAAAAATTCTTTCTTCCGATAATGTAGTCGACGGAAACGTCGAAAAAATCCGCAAGTTTCCACAGCGACGTAATGCAAGGCTCTTTTTTGCCGGACAGCCACGCGCTTATTGTGTTTTGTTTCACGCCGATTTTCTCGGCAAGGCGGACTTGGTTTAGGTTTTCTTCTTTCATCAATTCCTTGATTCGTTCGGCAACGATGACTTGCATTTGAAACACCTCGGCGCATTTAGTATTGACATATTAGCACCTTGGTGATACTATTTGTAAAAGTAGCCCCTTGGGGATATTTGAGAGGAAGTATGGTTATTTCGTTTTTCGGACACAAGGATTATTATTACGATGACGCCGTAAAAGCGGCGGCGTATTCTTTTGTCCGAAAGGTTGCGAAAGGGCAGGTGTCTTTTTTTGTCGGGTGCTACGGCGGATTCGACAAAATGTCGTACGATTTGGCAGTGCGATTCAAAAAAGAAGTTGACAGCACGGCGAAAATCGTATTCGTAACACCTTATTTGGACGAAAAATACCTTTTATACAAGACCGAAGTCGTTCCCTTTGACGAAGTTTTGTATCCCCCGCTCGAAGGCGTGCCGAAAAGATTGTCAATACTAAAACGCAATGAATACGTTGTGGAAAAATCGGATTATATCGTGTTTTTTGTCGACCACGATTTCGGCGGCGCGGCGCAGGCGATGGACATTGCAAAAAGAAAAGGCAAGTCTTTCATAAACCTTGCCGAAAAACAATAGGGGAGCGCACAGCGCGGCATAAAAACGAAAAATTTTTTTCGGGCAAAAAGGACTTTGTGCGCGAAAAATATTGAAATAAACCTTTTCACTGTGCTATAATTATTCTATCTTTTAATAACGTTGGAGGAAATTATGGCAGATTTTGACTTCAAAGCCGCTTCCGAAAGTATGATGGACTTTATTAAGAAAGTCGAAACGGAAATCGGTCCTCGTCTCCCGGGTTCCGACGAAGAACGCGCCGGCGCCAAACTCATCAAAGAAGAATACGAAAAGAACATCGGAATCAAGCCCGTGTCCGAGCCGTTCAAGGTTGCACCCGAAAGCGGAATCGGCTCGATCCCGTACATCGGTATCGGCGGACTTATCGCGCTTATCGCGTTCTTTATTTACCCGATAGCGGGTGCGGTAATCGCTGCGCTTTGCTTCATATACTTCGCGCTTATGGGCGGTTTCTACACGCAGATTTTCGACTTCCTTTGGAAAAAGAAAGACACCGAAAACTTCTATACCGTGCAGGAGCCTTTGTCAGGCAAGACAGACTATACCATCGTGTTGTCCGCGCACTACGACAGCAGCTGGAACTGGAATCTTGCAAAGAAAAACCCCAAAACGTTCATTCCGAAAATCGTTTACGGCGTCGTAGGGCTCCTTTCGATTCTTGTGTTCGGATTCGTGTTGCAGTTTGCCGCGGGCGGGGCGTACGCTCATCCCTTGTGGACAAACGCCGCAACCATCACCGCCTGGAAATGGTACGCATACGTCGGATATATCCTTCCCATCGTCTGCATTCCGGGGCTTTACTTCATCACGCAATTCCTGTCGCACGACAAAACCATCGCGTCCCCCGGCTGTATGGATAACCTTACGGGCATCGGCTTGAATCAGGAAATCGCAAAACATTTCAGCGAGCATCCCGAAGATTTGCCCGAAAACTGCCGTCTTATCTGCGCCGCTATGGCTTGCGAAGAATCCGGTCTCCGCGGCTCGCGCGCGTTCGTGAAACACCATAAAGACGACGGTATGCTCAAAAATTGCTATCAGATCAACGTCGACAGCATCTCCGACGAAGACTACTTCGAGGTCATTCAGGGCGACGCCGCGCAAATGTGCAAATTCGATATGGAACTGGGCGATATGCTTTACGAATCCTTGCAGGAACTCGGTCTTGTCAAAAAGACGGGCAGAATCTGGAATCCCGTCGGCGGTTGCGACAGCACCCCGTTCTGCCGTGCAGGCGTGAAAACCATCACCTTCGCCGCGCAAAACCCCATCGCCACCAATTATTACCACACTTCCAACGATAAGTCGGATCGCTTAAAGACCAGCGTTTTCGAGGGCGGTATCGAAGCGGTGTATAGGACCATTAAGAAAATCGGCGCAAAAGAAGACCAAAAACGTCAATAAATCGCGCTGTCGCTCTCAAAACGGCAAATGAAAAGATTGCCGTTTTGGGGCGGGGCACACAACAGTCAAAAGCATCTCGAACGAGGTGCTTTTTTTGTGTTGTTTTCCCCATTCAGGGAACCCGCGCGCTGCTAACCCTGAATTCCCCTTTCACGGTTTTTGAAAAGCGTGGTTTCCAAAACCCGAACAGCGGAGGATTTTCAGAACCCCAAAAGAAACATCAACGGGGTCCCCACGAGATACTTGTACTCGTGGGGCGGTAGACTATCGATTTCTTTCCGTTTTAGAAAATTATTTCAAATCAAAGCACCCCAACGGGTGCTTTTGTTTTTGAAAAGCGTGGTTTCCAAAAACCCGAGCAATGGTGGAATTCTATATTGTATATAAAAAATACATATCGCTTGCAAATATATTTTTGATATAGTATTATAATTATTAGTAAATAATGCGATATTGTTTCGTTACGATATATCGGAGGAACTATGAAAGGCGGTTTTGGAAAATTTCTTACATTCATTTTAGGGCTTGTCGTGGGCGTACTGCTTGTCGGCGGTACGATTGCGGGCGTGGTGTACTACGCGGTGGCGGCGGTTTCCGTCAACGACGTGGAAAACTACACAAAGCAGGAATTCACTTTCATCGACAAAGACGCTGAAATCCGCAACAAATCCATACTTGACATTTACGATATGGTGAAAGGCGGCAACATCAAAGAAACGACGGTGTCCGACGCGAAGCGTATTTTCGGCATCGACATCATCAAAATCCTTGAAAACTCGCTTGAAATCACGGTGGACGACAAAAGTCGCGAAACGCTTGGCGCAATGAAGGTCGCGGACGTTTTCAAAGACAATAATCTGAAAGTCGTGCTTAACTGCTTTACGCTTGGCGACGTTCTGAAAAAGACTGGTATCGACACGACCACGGGGCTTGCAAGCAAGCCGATTGTGCAGGAACATATTTCGGAGCCTGTCATCGACGGATTCAACGCGCTGCTTAAATCGTTGGAAATCAACGAAATGACCATTGCCGAAATGCAATATCTTCTCGGCGTGTCGTTTGGCGCGGGCGGCGTGCTGGACACTGTCGCAAACGTGAAAATAGGCGATCTCAATTCCGCGATAAACAACATTAAGTTTGAAGACGTTTTGCCCGATTTCGACCGTGATTTTTATGCGGAATGGGATTACCAAAATAACACGGCGGTTTTGTACAGAAGATCGCGCGCGCAGTTCGCGCAGAAAACGCTCATCGCAGCAAACGGCACGAGCGAATACTTTGAGTACGTTTCGAACGACAAAAAAGTCAGCGGCGAAACTTATTATCTTCTTGACGCCGACGCGGGCACGATAAAAGTCAGCGACGACGGCAACTGGAAACTCAAAGCAGGGGCGGAACTGCCTTATTTCAAAAACAGATACGATAAATCGGGCAACCAAAACCGTTTCGGCATCGCATACGTCGTGCCCGAAGACAGCCACGGTATGACCGTTACCGAAAGATACGACGCCGATTATTCGACGAAGAATGAAAGCGGTTTGTTCTATTACGAATACGATTTTGTAACGGCAACGGAAGCGGGCGTTGAATATTTTTACCGTGTAGGCGCGGCAGTCCGCACGAAGATTCAGGACGCAACCGGAACAGAACCCGCAAAATACGCCGAAATCATTGAATGGCGCGGATACGTCGAGACGACGAAAGCGGACTATTTCGAGGCAGAACCGTGGAAAACTTACGGTTACAGCAGAGACGGAAAGGTCACCGACGAAGAACTCCGAGAACATCCGTCAACCGATTCTTTGGCAAGATACGCGCTTGTCCACGTCGGGAAGAGCGAGCCCGTCCTTAAAGCACTTGCGGACGAAACTCTCAACACCCTTGACGGCGCGATCGGCGATATGAAACTCGGTCAGGTCATCGAGATTACCGACGACAGCGCGGACATTCTGAAAAAACTGAAAGACAGCAAAATTTCCGAAATCGACAAAGACGTCAAGAACGTCAAAGTCGGCGATATTATGAAGGTTGTTTCCGTCACGACCGCAGAAAAAGCGACGGACGGCGAATATATCGCGCTTCCCGCACTTTCCGCGGGCAAAGAATACAAAGGCACGTTTATCACCGCAAAAGACGGGGATAAAACCGTATATCTTGTGAAATATAAGGACGGACTCACAGGCTTTGGCGACAGATACAACATCACCGAAAAGGCAAGCAACGGCGTTGTCGTCGCGCTTGCAGACAAGACCATCGGCGAGTTGCAAACCGCAGGTATCGACGACCTTGTAAACGCCGCGCGACTTTCCGACGTCATGGACGTGGACGGCGACGTGTTTGTTTTGGACTCGACTGCCGACGCGAAATTTATCCTTGACCTTGACGCACACGGCGAAAACGGATTCTTCCGTCTTGCGGCGGCGGGCGAAACGGCTGAATACAAGAGAGTATACGAAGGCGACGGAAACGCTGTCGTCAAAAAACTTTCGACAATCGGCGTAAACAATATTGCCGCCCGTATGGACGACGTTGTCAACAGCACGCTCTTAAAGGAAGTCGTCGAAGTCAAAGAAAGATATAAATTAAGAGTCGCGACGGCGGCGGACATCGGCAACACAAGCGTCAGGAAGTATATCTCGCTTGCCGACGTTTACTCAGCCCCCGTAGCCCCCGAATACGCGGGAACGTTCAACGTGGGTTATGTGGAGTCCGATCCCGACACGGACATTAAATTCGTGCGCGCAAGAGGTACGATTGAGGCGGGTGTCACGCAGTACGTGATTGTCGATAAGGCAAGTTCGGGCGTGCTTGTCGGATTGCAGGATAAAACCATCGGCACGCTTTCGACGGGCGTCGACGAAGTCGTCAACGGCGCAACGCTTTCGGACGTTCTGGAAATCGACGGCAAAGTTTACGTCAAAGCGGCCGACTTCGACGCGGCGGTTGCATTAAGCCACGAAAAAATCGGGCAACACGTCGCATATTATAAGGACGGCAACCTGTTCCTGGAAGCAGGCTACGTCAGAAACAACAACGGCGATTACGTCCTTCTTTCCTCGGGTTACTATAAACCAACTGCCAGATTCAATAAAATCGGGGGAAGTTATACTTCATCATCCGACGGCGAATGGTTCCAGATAGGTACCGAGTGGCATAATATGAACGATTATAAACGCTATAAGTTTGACGGCGAAACAGCGGCCGAATACTATGCCTGCATTTACGAAGGCGAATCCGACAAGATCCTTTCAAAAATGGCAACGATGACCGTTAAGGACCTTGCCGACAGCGGCACGATGGACAAAATCGTGAAAGATATGCGTATCGGCGACGTGATGGAACTTAACGACAAAAACAGCATTTTATACGGGCTCGGAAACAGCAAGATTTCTTCAATCGAAGCCGAAGTTTCCGACAAAATCAAAGTCGCAACCTTGCGTGAACTTAACGCCTGGGGCAATCTCGGAATGTCGGAAGCAACGCTTGACGCGATAAAAGTCGCAAACGGCGGCAAAGACCTGACGGCAAGCGAGTTCTTCAAAGGACTTAAAGTCGGCGTCGACGCAACGGGCAAGCCGATAATCTATTTCAGCTTATCATGACCTGCCATATCAGGAAATACAGAGAATCGGATCGCGACGACGTAAGGAAGATTTGCCACCTTACGGCGACCGCGCCCGCATACGTCAAAAATCCGGAACTTGTCGCAACGCTTTACGCCGACTATTATACCGAGTTCGAGCCCGACGGAATCTTTATTCTTGCGCGGGACGAAGACGACGTTGCGGTCGGATATATCCTGTCAAGTCTTGATTACAAAACCTTTGTGAAGACATTCACCAGATACGTTATGCCGCGCGTCAGGAAACTTTCAAGGATTGAAGCGTTCACGCACTTTTTCGCATTCCGCCAAAGTTTGTATATGGACGCGAAAAAATATCCCGCGCACCTGCATATCGACATTTTGCCCGAGGCGCAACACCAAGGATACGGCGCGAAACTTATGGACGCACTTATGGATTACCTTGCCGAAAAGGGCGTGAAAGGCGTGCATTTGGGCGTTGGCGGCGACAACGCGGGCGGCATCAGGTTTTACGAAAAGTACGGATTTACGATGATACACGACTTTGGCAAGACGGGAAAAACTTTTGCGGGAGTGCCGTCGGAACTCCTTGAAAAGCGCAAAAAACAATAACGAAAAGGCGGAAAATATCAGAGAGAAAACAACTACTTGACAACGCGCGTAATAATAAATATAATATACTAAACTCACAGGCGATGAGAAACAAGAGTAGCGCAGGACGCCATCAAGAGAGAAAACCCTTTGGCTGAAAGGTTTTTTGGATAAATGCGGGAAGTGCGGTTTTGAGCCTTACGGGAGGAAATGCCCGTGCGTGCGCGCAAACGTTATTGCGCTATCCTTGATTGAGGTGGAACAACGGAGTTAATTTCAGCCCGTCCTTAAAGGAAACTTTTTGGACGGATTTTTTATTAAAGGAAGGTAAAAATGTCGGGATATCTCAAAAGTTACGTGGCGGCGGCAATGGAAAAAGATCCTGCCGCGACAAGCAAAATTATGGTGCTGTTTACCTATCCCGGGGTAAAAGCGCTTATGTGGCATCGTCCCGCAAACTGGTGTTACAGACACAAAATGAAATTCCTTGCGCGGGTAATTTCGCATCACGTGCGGTTCTGGACTGGCATTGAAATTCACCCGGGCGCGACAATCGGCAAGGGAGTGTTCATCGACCACGGCGCGGGAGTCGTCATCGGCGAAACGGCGGAAGTCGGCAACAACGTTACGCTTTATCAGGGCGTAACGCTTGGCGGCACGGGAAAAGACGCGGGCAAACGACACCCCACGATTGAGGACAACGTCGTGATTGCGGCGGGCGCAAAAGTTCTCGGGCCGTTCACCGTCGGCAAGGGAAGTAAGATCGGCGCGGGCAGTGTGGTGCTGAAACCGGTGCCCGAAAACTGCACCGTCGTGGGCGTTCCCGGGCGCATCGTAAAGCAGGACGGAAAGCGCGTGGACAGCTTAAACCAGGTGGAACTTCCCGACCCTGTGCTGGAAGAACTTCGCCGCATAAACGCAAGGCTAACGCAAATCGAAAACATTTCGGGCATCAACTGTTCGCGTTATTCGATTGCAAACGAAGAAAACACAAAATCAACCGAAACGACAGATTAAAGGAGAAAAAGTATGGTTAAAGTATACAATACGCTGACAAGAAGAAAGGAAGAACTTATTCCGCTTTCGGGCAACAAAATAAATATGTACGCGTGCGGCATCACCGTTTCGGGCGACGCTCACATCGGCCACGCATATCAGGCACTCATTTACGACATCATCAGAAAGTACCTTGTGAAAAGGGGCTTTGACGTAACGTATGCGAGGAATTACACCGACGTCGACGATAAGATTATCGCAAAATCGAAAGAAACGGGAATCCCTGCCGACAAGTACGCGGCAATGATGATAAAACGCATCGACAAAGTTATGCGTGAGTTCGACGTGGACGATCCCGACATCTGGCTGAAAGCGACGTGCAATATCGACAACATCATTGACTTCATAAAGGGGCTGGAAGAAAAAGGGTACGCCTACGCAACGCCCGAAGGCGACGTGTATTTCTCCGTCGAAAAATTCCCGTCCTACGGCGCGCTCAGCAACAGAAAAACCGAAGAAGCGTTTTCCGGCGTCCGCATCGAAAACGAAGACAACAAGAAAAGCGCGCTGGACTTTGCTCTTTGGAAGTCCGCAAAGGAAGGCGAAATCTCGTGGGACAGCCCGTGGGGCAAAGGACGTCCCGGCTGGCATATCGAATGTTCGGCAATGAACCGCGCGGCGTTCGGCGACCAAATCGACATACACGGCGGCGGTCGCGACCTTATTTTCCCGCATCACGAAAACGAAATCGCGCAGTCCGAGGCGCTTACCGGCAAAAAATTCGTGAAATACTGGATTCACAACGGGCTTATCAAGGTCAACGGACAAAAAATGAGCAAGTCTTTGGGCAACAGTCTGCTCCTTGAAGATTTGTTGAAAAAGTATTCGGCGGAAACGATAAAATTCGCGCTGTTGCAGACGAACTATCGCGCCGACATTAACGTTACGGACGATTTGTTCCCCACCGCCGAAAAACACCTTGTCGACTTTTACAGAGTTTTGGAAGAAGCCGAAAAATCCGGGCTTGAAAGCAGCAAAAAGACCGAAAAAATCGGAGAAGACTTTGTAAATTGCATGGACGACGACTTCAACACCGCGCTTGCGATAAGCAATCTTTTCGGATATTTCAAAAACGTCAGAAAGAAGTTGAAAGACGGCGACGTAACCGCAATCGAAGATATCAACGCAATCCGTGAAAACTACGATATCCTTGGATTGTTCCGCGCGGACGCAAAAGAATTTTTGAAAAAATACGACAAAGCCGACGCCGAAGACAACGTGTCCGTCCCCGAAGAAATTTTCGCGCTTGCGGAAAAGAGAAAGGCGGCGAAAGCCGAAAAGAACTACGCTCTCGCCGACGAAATCAGGAAAGAAATCGCGGACAAAGGGTTTATTCTTGTCGACACGAAAGACGGATTCACGATAAAAAAGGCATAACGAAAAAGGTCGGGCGCGAAAACCGCGCCCGTTTTTATTAAGGAAAAATCATTGACTATATTAACTTATTAAGGCTATAATATAGTAATTAAATCGAAAAAGGATTTTTTATGGCTTATTACGAAAGACTGAACATCAAAGATATTTTTCAGGAAGAAGTGTTCACCGACGAAGTGATGCAGCGATATATGTCGGAAGACGCGTATCGCGCGCTGAAAGACGTTATCGCGCGCGGCGACGAACTGCCGAGGAGTCTTGCCGACGAAGTTGCCGCGGCAATGAAGACGTGGGCTGTCGAAAAGGGCGCGACGCATTTCACGCACTGGTTCCAGCCGATGACGGAATACACGGCGGAAAAGCACGACAGTTTCATTTCCGTCGACAAAGACGGAAAGGTACTGCTGGAATTTTCGGGCAAAAGTCTTTCAAAGGGCGAAGCGGACGCGTCGAGTTTCCCGTCGGGCGGAATCCGCGCCACGTTCGAGGCGCGCGGCTACACCGTATGGGATTGCAGTTCCCCGGCGTTTATCAAGCGTTCAAAGGGCGGCGCGGGCGTACTGTGCATACCGACGGCGTTTTGCGCCTACACCGGCGAGGCACTTGACAAAAAAACCCCGCTCCTTCGCAGTATGAATGTCCTGAACCGTGAGGTTTTAAGGCTTTTAAGGATTCTTGGCGATAACGAAACCAAAAAAGTTACTCCCGTCGTTGGCGGCGAGCAGGAATATTTTTTGATTGACAAAAACCACTATATGCAGCGCGAAGACTTGAAGTACGCAGGACGTACTCTGTTCGGCGCGCCCCCCGCAAAAGGACAGGAAAAGTCCGACCAGTATTACGCGACAATCCGTGACCGCGTCGCCTTTTTTATGGAAGATCTGAATCGCGAACTCTGGAAACTCGGCATCGCCGCAAAGACGGAGCATAACGAAGTCGCGCCCGCTCAGCACGAGCTTGCGCCGATTTTCACGTCCGCAAACATCGCGACCGACCAGAACCAACTTATCATGGAAACGATGAAAAAGGTTGCGGAAAAGCACGACCTTGCGTGTCTTCTGCACGAAAAGCCTTTCAACGGCGTCAACGGCAGCGGCAAACACAACAACTGGTCGATAATGACGGACACAGGCGTGAACCTTTTGGAGCCCGGCAGCAATCCCGCCGAAAACCGCATATTTATGCTTATGATACTTGCGGTCATCGCGGGCGTGGACGAATATGCCGACCTTGTCAGAATGAGCGCGGCAAGCGCGGGAAACGACAACCGTCTGGGCGGAAACGAAGCGCCCCCGTCGATAATTTCGGTTTTCGTCGGCAACGACCTTTACTCGGCGTTCGAAACGCTGAAAGAAGGCAAAACCGCCGTTACGAAAGTCAAAGAGTACATCAAAATGGGGCTGCCGTCTTTCCCGAAACTCAAAAAGGACAACACCGACAGAAACCGCACCTCGCCGTTTGCGTTCACGGGGAACAAGTTTGAATTCCGTATGGTCGGAAGCAGCGCGTCGCTTGCGACGTCCATAATCGTCCTTGACACGATAACCGCCGAAATGGTGCGCCGTATCGCCGACGAAATCGAAGAAAAGACAAAATCGGGCGAAGACCTCGACCACGCATTGTCGGAAATCATCGTGTCTTATATCCGCGCGCACGGCCGCATTATCTATAACGGCAACAATTACAGCAAGGAATGGGTGGAAGAAGCGAAACGCCGCGGTCTTCATATGACGTCCAACAGCCTTGACGCGTTCAGATGTATGCTGGACAAGGATATTGTCAATCTTTATGAAAGGAACGGCGTTTTAAGCGAAAAGGAACTTACGAGCCGCTATGAAATCTTTGTCGAAAATTACGCAAAGACCGTCAATATCGAGGCTCTTGCAATGCGAAATATCGCAAGAAAACAAATTCTGCCCGCGGTTATGAGGACGGAAGGAAAACTTGCGGCATACCTGAAAGACGTAAGGGAAATTAACCAAAAATTCGGGGCGGCGGACGAAAGACTGCTTGCCGAAACCGACAAACTTATCGACGAAACCGATCGTCGCACGACCGACCTTGAACACGCTCTTGCAAAGGCAAAGTCGATTGAAGATTTTGAAAAACAGGCGGTGTGTTATCGCGACAAAGTTCTTGTCGCAATGAACAGACTGCGTGAAAGCGTGGACAAGCTCGAACTTATCACCGAGAAGAAAGAATGGCCGTTCCCGTCTTACGGCGACATTCTGTTCTATGAGTAAAAAAAGATGTTAAACGTTGAAAACGACAACATAAAGCCCGAAAACGGCAACATAACGCCGTCGGAAGTCGACCTTAAAAGGGCGAACATCATCGCCGACACTTTTGTGGAAAAGGTTGAAACCGCCGCGCCCGTCAGGATTGCGACAAGCGTTGACGAAAAGAAAGGCGCGGTAAAAATCCGTGAGCTTTACGAAAAGATTTTAGGGCTTCCGGCAAGGACGGAACCCACCACCGTCGCGCCGCTTGCGGGACGATTCGGCATACCCGTTTACGGGGTGATTTTCGCGATCGCGCTTGCGTTTTATATCGTGGGCGTGCTTATCGACGACAAAGCCGTCGCATACGGTTTTCTTGCGCTGTCAATGCTTGTTACCGTTTTTGTCGGCGCAATGCTTTTCGTACAGGTTCTGACAAACAAAAACACGTTCAACGCGCTTTTCCCGAAGCGCACGTCGTACAACGTATTGTCGTCAATCGAGGCGAAAGCCCCTGCCGAAAACACGCTTGTCATCGGCAGCCACTACGACAGCGATATGGACAGGTCGGACGCCGTAATGTTCCTGAAAGATAAAAACCTGCCGAAATGGATTTCACGCGCGTTCAAGGCGTTGTCGATAATCAGCATACCCGTGCTTCTCGTGTTTGAAATTATCGCGATATGTCTGCCGCACTTAAACGTCGGCGACAAAGCGGTGATGTTTTTATTCCCGACGATATTCTGCGGACTTGCGATATTTTATCTTGTCACGATGTTTTCATACAAAAAGCGCAACAGCAACATCGGACACGAAGGATTGCAGGCGGCGGGAGTATCCCTTGCGGTTGCGGACTATTTAAGGCTGCATCCCGAACTTATCCCCGACAATACGAAAGTCGTGCTTGCGTGTTTCGGCGCGAAAGAATGCGGCGCAAAGGGCGCGGAACAACTCATATTGCAACACTACGGCAGGGACGAATCACTGATAAACCCCGTCGTGATAAACTTTTCAAAAGTAGGCGATTGCGACAACGTCGTGATACAGGGCGACAGACAGTACAAAAACATTTACGACCTGAAAATCAACAACGTGGCGTTCAAGGCGATCAAGGAAGTGTGCGACGACGTGGCGTTCAGATACAGCGAAACGCTTTTCACCGACAGCACGCCGTTTGCGCGGCGCAAAATCCCCACGACAACGATCGAACTCAAAAAAGGCGACAACGAACTTTCGTCGGCATACGATAAAGCATTCAAAAGCGCGCTTAACGTGACGGTCGATACAATGAAGTATATGCAAGAACGCCAGCAACTTTTCCGCGGCGAAAAGACGATAATGTGAACCGCCCTCTAATTTTTCAAAACAAAACGAAATTCCCGCAACGAGATTGCGGGATTTTTTATTAAAAAACAAAAAACGACGAAAGATACGGCGGAAAAACGCCGAAAGGGGGAATAAGGTTTGACTTTTATAAGATAATTCATTAAAATCTTATTAACTTGATAAGGTCGCGGACAAAAGGCGCAACGCAAAGTCTGCATAAAGGAGAAAGGCAAATGAAATCCGAACCCGTGAACGTTATTCCCGAAATCGAAACAAACCCCGTCGTATTTCAGCAGAAAGAACCCGAAAAGAAGTGGAAAACCGTCGTCAAAAAGTACGCGAATCGTTACTTCATCGACGCGTTTTCGGGAATGGCGCAAGGACTGTTCGTCACGCTTATCGCAGGGACGATATTTAAGCAGATCGGCAGTTGGTGCGGCGCGAATTCGGGATTCGGCGCGCTGCTTATTCTCATTGGAAACATCGCCTGCACGCTTATGGGCGCGGGCATCGGCGTAGGTATCGCCAAGAAACTGAAAGCGCCCGACCTTGTGGTTTTTGCGTGTGCGGTCGCGGGATTTTTGGGAGCGTTTTTGCCCGACAAAGTTTACAATCTTTTGTCCGACGGAAGTTTTTCGTTGAAAGCGGTGGCGGGCTCGATAACGGCGTTCAAAGTGGGCGCGCCCGGCAACCCCATCGGATCGTACGTGTCGACTCTTATCGCGCTTGAAATAGTGTTGCTTGTACAAGGTAAAACAAAACTTGATATCTTAATCGTACCTTTAACGGTGATGTTTGTGACGATAATCTCAATGTTTGTCGCATATCCTGCAATCTGGTTCATAAAAGTAATTCAGAAATTCATTGAAATTTCGGTGACGGCGCAACCCTTTATTATGGGCGTTGTGATATCCGTCGTGATGGGCATACTTTTGACGATGCCCACGTCTTCTGCGGCGATATGGATTGCGATTGCGTCGGGAAGTACGTCCGACGCGATGATGCTTGCGGGCGGCGCGGCGGTCGTCGGATGCGCGGCGCAAATGGTCGGCTTTGCCGTGATGACTTTCAAAGAAAACGGCGTCGGCGGACTTATCTCGCAAGGTATCGGCACCAGCATGTTGCAAATCCCCAACATTATGAAACACCCGCTCATTTTCGTGCCTCCGATTATTGCCTCCGCAATCGTAGGTCCCATTGCGACGTGCGTGTTCAAACTTCGTTGTACCGCAGGCGGCGGCGGCATGGGCACAAGCGGACTCGTCGGCGTGTTCGGCGCGGTCGAGGCGTCGAAAGGCGTTGTGTCGGACGCGAATATCGCGCTTGGCATCGTGTTTTTGATGTTCGTAATTCCCGCAGTCGTGTCGCTGCTGTTCAGAATCCTTTTTGAAAAGAAAGGCTGGATAAAGGGTGAATGGATGAAACTCGATGTTTAGTATAGCAATCGTTCTTATTATTCACGCTTGCTATAAGAAAATCAACGATAAAAGACGTGCGAAAAGCGCGTCTTTTTATTTTTCCGAAAAAGTTTGAAAAATCCCGAGGAGTTTATATTTTCGTCAAATCCTTGCCTAAATTATAAAATAAGTATATACTTTGTATATCTTTAATATTTACGACTTTTTATCGGAGGCATTATGCTTTTATCGAAACTTGTGGGGGAACGCGTTAAGGAAGCCCCTGCGGACGTTACCATTTTAAGCCACGCGCTGCTTGCCCGCGCGGGGTATATCAAGCCGGTTGCAAACGGCATTTTCTCGCTTACTTCTCCCGCCCAGCTTATGGCGAAGAATATCGAAGACATTATCCGCGACGAAATGAACAAAATCGACGGACAGGAAGTGAAATTCCCCGTCGTTATGCCCAGGGAACTCTGGGAGCAGTCGGGAAGATATTCAAGCATCGGCAGCGAGATGGTGCGTTTTAAGGACAGAAGCGGCAAAGATATGCTTCTCGGAATGACGCACGAAGAAGCGGCGGTACACCTTGCAAAAAACACCGTTTCGAGTTATAATCAGCTTCCGTTCATGATTTATCAGATTCAGACGAAGTTCCGCGACGAGCCTCGTTGCCGCGGCGGACTTATCCGCGTCAGGGAATTCACGATGAAAGACGCGTACTCGTTCCACATGACGCAGGAGGACCTTGAAAAGCATTATTACAAGGAATACGACGCATACAACAACATATTCCGCCGTATCGGGCTGAAAAAATTCATCGCGGTCAAGTCGGACAGCGGTATGATGGGCGGCAGTATCGCTCACGAGTTTATGCTGCTGACAGAAGTCGGCGAAGACACGCTCGTGCTTTGCGACGAGTGCGGATACAAGTCGAATATGGAAGTCGCGACGGGCGTACGTCCCGAGGTCGATTTCGGCGCGGACGCGGAAAAGGAAGAAGTTTTCACCGGCGACGCCAAAGACATCGCGGAAGTTTCGGAGTTTTTGAAAGTTCAGCCTTATCAGACGATAAAGGCGGTCGTTTACGCCGTGAAGGGCGAAAAGACGGTTGTCGTCGCGTTTATCAGGGGCGATTTGGAAGTCAACGAAGCCAAACTCAAAAAAGCGATTATGAAAAACATCGTCCCGTGGGAAGCCGACGAAGAATCGGGGCTCGTCGCGGGAAATATCGGGCCAATCGGGCTTGACCTGAAAGACGGAATCGTCGTTTTCGATAAGTCTTTGGAAGGCGCGCACAATATGGTTGCCGGCGCAAACAAGCCGCTGTACCACGTGAAAGGCGTGAACGTCGCGCGCGATATTAAGCCCAAATCGTTCGTCGATATCGCAAAAGTGAAAGCAGGCGACAAATGCCCCGTTTGCGGAAAACCGTTGCACCTTGAAAACGGCATCGAAATCGGCAACATTTTCCAGCTTGGCACGAAATACACAAAGAGCATGGGCATGACCGTGCTTAACGAAAAAGGCGAAGCCGTCAATCCCATTATGGGCTGTTACGGTATCGGCGTAGGCCGTGCAATCGCCGCAATCGCGCAGGAAAGCAACGACAAAGCGGGGCTTATTCTGCCAATCACCGTCGCGCCTTACAAGGTTCACATCTGCCCCTTGCGTATCGACGACCAAAACGTCCGCGAAAAGGCTTTTGCGCTGTACGACGCGCTTATGAAAAAAGGCGTGAACGTGCTACTTGACGACCGCGAAAACGTCTCGAACGGCGTGAAATTCGCCGACGCCGACCTTATGGGTATGCCTATCCGCGTCGTGGTAAGCCCCCGCGGACTTCAAAACGACGAAATCGAAGTTACCGACCGCGCGACGCTTTCGGCGGAAAAGGTGAAATACGAAGACGCGCTTTCCTATATCGACGCTATGATGGCAAGAAAATACGAGGAACTGAAATAATATATGGTGAGCATCGGCAACAGCTGGGACGAGATTTTGAAGGACGAGTTTTCGGGAGAAAACTACCTTAAAATCCGCGAATTTCTGAAAGACGAGTATTCACATCACGTCTGCTATCCGTCGATGTACGACATATTCAACGCGCTGAAATACACCGATTATTACGCCGTCAAAGCGGTGATAATCGGACAAGACCCTTATCACGAAGAAGGGCAGGCTCACGGGCTTTCCTTCTCGGTGAAAAAAGGAGTGGATATTCCGCCGTCGCTTGTCAATATTTACAAGGAGCTGAAAAGCGATCTGGGCATTTCGCCCGCGCCGCACGGCTGTCTTGAAAGTTGGGCAAAGCAGGGCGTGCTACTTCTGAACTCGGTATTGACGGTGCGCGCGCACCTTGCCAACAGCCACAAAAACTGCGGCTGGCAGATTTTTACCGACGACATAATCAAAAAACTTAACGAGCGGGACACCCCGATAGTCTTTATTCTGTGGGGCGCAAACGCCCGCTCGAAAAAGCAATATATTACAAATCCGATACATTACGTTATCGAAAGCGCACATCCAAGTCCGCTTTCTGCATACAACGGGTTTTTCGGCAGCAAGCCGTTTTCAAGGACGAACGAGTTTTTGGAAAAGAACGGCATCGCGCCGATCGACTGGGAAATTAAGGATTGATGAAAGAAAAAACAGGGCAGTTGTTCAAGGCTGTCGGCAAAAAAATTAAGAATTTTATGACTCCCGCGCGATATATCGTGCTCGGGTTTTTGGGCGTCATCGCCGTCGGGACGATTTTGCTGGTGCTTCCGTTTTCTTCGGCAAGCGGAAAAACAATCGGCTTTGTTCCCGCGTTGTTCACGTCGACGACCGCGGTGTGCGTGACGGGGCTTACCGTCATAGATCCCGCAACTCAGCTGTCGATTTTCGGACAAATCGTCGTTTTGTTGCTCATACAAATCGGCGGTCTCGGGTTCATGACCACGACGACGTTCATGTTTATGCTTGTCGGCAAGAAAATCAGCCTGAAAGAGCGCATGACGATTCAGGAGTCGCTTGACCAGGACAGCCTGAAAGGCGTTGTGAAACTGACAAAACGAATCATTGCGTTCACGTTCATTTTTGAAGGGTTCGGCACGCTTATGCTTATGACAAGGCTTGTCCCCGCACTCGGCGCGCGCGGCATATACGTTTCGTTGTTTACGGCGGTTTCGTCGTTCTGCAATGCGGGCATCGACATAATGGGCAAAGACTACGGCGCGTTTTCCAGCATTTCGGCATTTTCGCACGATCCCGTCGTACTTATCACCGTAATGGTGCTTATCATATCGGGCGGGCTCGGCTTTTTGGTTTTCAACGACATATTAAGGAAAAAGAGAAACAGACCGCTTCGGCTTCACACGCGCGTTTCGCTTTCGATGACGGCGATTTTGCTTGTTGTCGGCGCGGCGGTGATACTCGGTATCGAATGGAACAATCCCGGCACGCTCGGTCCGATGGACTGGGGCGACAAAGTCCTTAACGCGTTCTTCCAGTCGACGACGGCAAGGACGGCGGGCTGGACGTCGATAAATCAGGCAAATCTCACGGACGGCGCAAAAGTCGCGACGATGGTGCTTATGTTCGTCGGCGCGTGTCCCGCATCGACGGGCGGCGGCGTAAAAACCACAACCATTTTCGTTATGATTATGTTGTTCGCGTCCGTATTCCGTGGCCGCGACGAAGTCGTTGTCGGCAAGGAAACAATCAACACAAGGACGATAAAGCGCGCGGCGGTCGTTACGACGGCATATTTTCTGGGTTCTTTCGCGCAGGCTCTCATAATCTGGGCGACGGAGGCGGCGTACGGCGTGCGGTTGTCCGTCATCGACAGCATGTACGAGGCGTTCAGCGCGTTCGGCACGGTCGGTGTATCGGCAGGGCTCACGACGTCGCTCCATACACCCGCGCTCATTACGCTGTGTTTTTCGATGTTCATCGGTCGTCTCGGGCCGCTGACAATCGGCACCGCGCTTTTGAATACAAAAAAACAATCGGCAAATATCAAATACCCCGATGCCAAAATTCTTATCGGATAAGCGGAGGTTTATTTTATGAAAAACAAAAAATCGAAAAATCAACAATTTGCGGTAATCGGACTTGGCAGATTCGGCTCGACCGTCGCGAAAACCTTGTTTGAAAAAGGCGAGGAAGTCCTTGCCGTCGATATAAAAGAAGAGGTCATCACGGAAGCACACGAGTACACCACGCACGCCGTCGTCGCCGACGTTACCGACGAACGCACTTTGCGCGCGCTCGGCATCGAAAACTTCGACGTCGTCATTATCGGCATCGCAAGCGACTTGGAAGCAAGCGTTTTGTGCGCGCTCACCTGCAAGGAAATCGGCGTCAAAAAGGTCATCGCAAAGGCCGAAAACCTTAAACATAAAATGGTTTTGGAACGCGTCGGCGCGGACGAGGTCGTCATTCCCGAAATGGAAATGGGCGAAAAAATGGGCGCTCGCCTTGCCAACCCCTTGCTGCACGACATAATGACCATAAGCAGCAAATACAGCATTATCGAAATGGAACTTCCGTCAAGTTGGGCGGGAAGCTCCCTTGTGACGCTGGATATCCGCAAAAAATACGACGTCAACGTTCTTGCGGTCGAGCGCGACAACGACGTCATCGTCAACTTCGCCGCGGACGAACCTTTGCTTGACGGCGACACGTTGCTTGTCGGCGGGAGCAGGGAGATGCTCGACTTACTTCAAAACCAATACAATTAAGCAAAACGGCGATAATTTGCGCCTTTTTGAGTTTTTCCGAGAACCTGAAAATCCGTGTACACCTAAGTACACTAGGATTTTCAGAACCCCGAAAGAAACGTCAAAAATCCATCAAATTCTCGCCGTTTTAGGGGGAGTTAATATTTAAGCACCCAAAAGGGTGCTTTTTTTGTTGGTTTTTTATTCCGCTTTGCTTTTCGCAACGGATATGCGTGAAAGTCATTTATAAATACCGAACAGCCATAAAACCGCCAACGCATATATTTAAAACAATACCTCGAAAGAAAACGGTCTATTGCTATATAGCAAGAGTGTCCTATTGACAGTCAACAAAAAAAAGTAAACGTCTTGCGCGCAGCAAAAAACGCACCGTGGAAACGGTGCGTTTTTGATTGGTTTAATAATTAGTCTGCTTTGTAGGGAAGCAATGCCATAACGCGGGCGCGTTTGATTGCGTCGGACAAGAAACGTTGATGTTTTGCACAAACGCCGGTCATACGACGGGGCATCATCTTGCCTTTTTCGGTGATGTATTTGCGAAGTTTGGCAACGTCTTTGTAGTCGATTTCGGTTGCTTTATCGACGCAGAATTGGCAGACTTTCTTTTTGGGAATTCTTTTGCCGCCCTGAACGGGGCGTTTTACTTCTTCACTCATTTTAATATACCTCTTAATTATTGAGCCCTATATACGGGCGAAAATCAGAAGGGCAGATTCTCGTCAACGGCTTTAAGGTCGTCGAACACGCCGTCGTTCGAGGCGGATTCGTCTTCGGCCTTGGTGCTGAGGAATTGAACCTCGTCGGCAACGATTTCGGTGACGTATCTGCGGCTTCCGTCGGGAGCGTCGTAACTGCGGGTCTGAACCGATCCGGATACGGCCGCTTTACTGCCTTTTTTCAAGTATTTGTTGCAATGTTCCGCCTGCGTTCTCCATACGACAACGGGAAGGAAGTCGGTATCTCTTACGCCGTCGCTGTTGGAAAATCTGCGCGACACGGCAAGCGTGAATCTGCAAACGGGAATGCCCGAGCCGGTGTTGGTGAGTTCGGGATTCTTTGTTAAATTACCGATTAAAAATACTTTGTTCATAAATGACCCCTTATGCGGTTATTTGCGGATAATCATCTGACGTACGATTGCGTCTGTGATTTTCATCTGACGATCGATTTCGGCGGGAGCGGACGCGTCTGCCGTAAAGTTCATCAAGACGTAGTAGCCTTCGTTCTTATCGTTGATGGGATATGCATATTTGCGGGTACCCCACTTGTCAATGCCGTCAACGGTGCCGCCGAGCTTTACGACGAGGTCCGAGAACCTGTCGACGAGAGCAGCCTTGTCTTCTTCCGAAACGTCATTGTCGATGATGTAAAGGATTTCATACTTGTTCATCTTTTTATACCTCCTTGTGGACTTTGTGGCCTGCTTAAACAGGCAAGGAAATTCGTCGATAATATATCAACGTGCAATTATTATAAATAATTTATTCGTTTATGTAAAGCGAAAATCGGCGAAAAAGTCAGCGATTTAACGATTTTTTCAGCGATTTTCTTATTTTTTGCAGGGTGTTGTCGACTTTTTTTGTGGAAACCGAAAGAGAGGCGGCGATTTCCCGATATGAGTCGCCGTCAAGATAAGCGTAAAAAATCCGCTGTTCTTCTTCCGACAAAACGCTTTCTATTTCCCGCATCAAAAGGGTTTCCCGCTCCTCTTCGATATAAACGGTTTCGGGATTGCCCGACGCGATTTCGACGTCGTCAAGCGGCACGCTGTCGTTAAGCGCGCGATTTTTCCCGCTTGAAGATTTCCGGATTAACCCGATGATTCTTTTTCTGACGCAGATGTAGGCGAACGTTGTGAAACTCGCGCCGGCTTTTTCGTCGTAATTCATAATCGCGTTGAACAGCGCGACCATTCCTTCCTGCACAAGATCGTCGGTGTCGCCCGACGGCAAAAAGAAGCGGCGCACCGCCTTGTTGACCAGCGATTTATGACGATGCAACAGTTCGTTTACGGCGGCGGAGTCGTTTGACTGCGCGCGTTTTGCAAGTTCCTCGTCGGGCAAAGTTTCGTATGTCATTTTCTGTCCTGTCGTACCTTTTCGTAAATCACGACGGCGGCGGCAACCGAGGCGTTCAGACTGTTGATTTTTCCGCTCATCGGAATGGATATTACGCCGTCGGCAAGTTCCTTTGAAAGGCGTTTTACGCCGCTGTCTTCGCCGCCGACAAGCAATGCGATTGCTCCGGTAAGATTTGCACGATACATAGGTTCACCGTCCATATCCGCGCAATAAACATACACATTTTGCGATTTAAGATAATTTATCGCGTCGTTGACGTTGGTAACTTTCGCGATTTTCACGTGTTCCGCCGCGCCTGCGGAGCACCTTAAAACGGTGTCGTTCACGGTAACGCCGCGGTGCTTTCCGATGACGATCCCGTGCACGCCCGCGCACTCCGCCGTACGGATAATGCTGCCGAGATTGTGGGGGTCGGAAAGTTCGTCCAGAATCACGATAAAGGGCGGCTCGTCTTTCGATTTCGCAAAAGACAAAATGTCGTCCAAAGACGAATAAACAAACTCCGTCTGAGTAAGCGCGACTCCCTGATGTTTTGCGTTTTGCGTGATGCGGTCGAGCGCGGTTTTATCGACGACGGACACGACGATTTTCTTTTCTTTTGCAAGGGCGATTATGTTTTTTACGACGCCCGTCGTTTCGCCTCTTTGCACGTAAAGTTTTTCAACGGTTGCGTCGGAGCGCAACGCCTCATACACTGCGTTTTTTCCCGTAATTAACATAAGTTCTCCTTATTCGATTGAAAGCAATTCGTTCAGGCGGTCGTGTTTTCCCGTGAGATACAGGTATCCGAGAAGCGCCTCGAATCCGCTTGCTTTTTTGTAGTCGCCGATACTTGCGTTTTTTGCCGACGACGAATAATGCGCGTTTCTTGCGCGCTTGTAAACCGCGACTTCTTCTTCAAAAAGACACGGCAGCAGTTTTTCGATTTTATCCGCTTGCGCTTCCGCCTTGATTTCCTTGGTTGCGAGTTTATGGAGCGCGCCCGATTTTTTGTCGGACGAAATGGCAAGCCGCGTTCTGACGTACAGTTGTTGTACGGAGTCGCCGACGAAAGCGAGAACAAGCGGATTCATCTCGTCCGCTTCGGCTTTTGTGATTATCGTCGTAAGAAAAGGAATGGTATCTTGCATAAGACCGATTATATCACATCGAAGTGGCTTTAACAAGAAAAAATCGTATTGACCTTTTAACAAGATTAGTATAAAATATATTTACTATGAAAAACAAAAGATTTTTGAAAATAACGCTGATTGCCGCGGTTGTCGCGCTTCTTTGCGCCGCGCTTTGCGGATGCAGTCTTATACAAGGAATTTTGCACCCGGAAGGGAAGTTTGCGCTGTCCGAAAGCGAGATAACGCTGAAAATCGGCGAAACGTACGACGTAACGCTCAGTAACGGGCGCACCGACGAGTTCACTTTGTCCACGTCGGATAAAACAAAGGTCGAAATATACGGGCGGACAAGTATAAAAGCCGTCGGAAAAACCCAAACCGCGGTCACGATTACCGCAACCAACGGCAAAGGCGACACGGCGGAACTTAAAGTAAACGTCGATTACGCCGACGTTTCGACGGTAAAAATCGGCGTTGAAAATCAATATCAGTTGTTACAATCGGGCGAAACGCCGAAAAGCGTCGATTTTTCCGCAACGCTCAACGACGGCACGAACCCCGACACCGTCTTTTCGTGGAAATTCACGAACGGCGCGGGCGAAGAAGTCGCGACGGCAAGCGGTAAAACCGCGTCGTATCTTCCCACGGCGGGCGAAATATATTTTGCCACCGTAACGGCGGACGGAAAATCCGCAACCGTCGGATTCTGCGCCGTTGAAGAACTTCTTGTATATCTTGACAAATATCGCGTCGGCACGGAAGAAAAAATCGTCGTGCGCGCAAGATATTTCGACAACTCGCTTCTTGGCAAAACCGCGACGGCGTACGTTTACGACGAAGGCGGGAATTTGATTTCCACGACGACTCTTGAAACAATCCGTTCAAACGGAATGGGAGAGGTCAACGACACGATTGCCGCAATCGGAAAAGAAGGGGCGTTCACCTTAAAAGTCGATGTGGGCGGAGTAAGCCGCGAAGTTAATTTCGTCGTCAAGGACAACGTTGCCGCAAACCATATCGAAGTCGGCGTATCGGGAAATCTCAGCCAGACCACGGCGGAGTTGGTCACGTTCACGGCAACTCTTTCGCCCGCAAAAGCCGACGTCGAAAGCGTCAAATGGTACGTCAACGACAAGTATTATTCGACGGGCAAAACCTTTTCGTTTAAGCCGACGAACCGCGGCGAATATAAGGTAACGGCGGAAATAAACAAAATCACGAAAACAAAAACAATCGTATATCTTTCGGAACACGACGAAGCGTGGTACTACGCCTCGCACTTCCACGACTACGGCGGGTACGCGCAAAACAGATATATAACGTCCAAGGAAGAACTTAAAAACCTTATCCTTTTCGTTCTGGAAAACAAAATCGCGGAAATCAAGTTTTACGCGGGATACGCGACGCCCGAAACCGTGAAAAACGACGTGTCCGACGTCAGAGATTGCGTTGAAGAGTCGGGCATTATCCCGGGATATTCGCTTGAAACGAGCGGCAACGAGTTCACGATAAAATTCAGGTTCTTCGCCGACGAGGCAGGTCTTATCGAGACGGTCAATTCGCCCGAATACGACGCGCCCGACGGCTTTATGGACGCCGTGCAAAACACGTATTCGAAACCGCATTACGACAACGTAAAGAAAACAAGAAACTTTTATATCGACAGCGTGAAAGAAACGATGAGCGTGTCAACCAGCAATATGCTTTACAAGGCGGTGGCATGGGGCTACAAGCCCGTGTTTATGGGTTCGCAAGCCGACAATCTCAAACAAATATACGATAACGCGAAAGACGCGCTGTCTTATATCGTGTCCGACGAAATGAGCGAATACGAAAAAGTCCACGCAATCTACGACTACATAATCTACAACGTGCGCTACGACCACGACTGTGCAAACGCCGAAGACGCATATGTAAGCGGAAATCTCAGCCTTAACGAAAAAATGAAATATTACGGATATTACCTTGAAGGGATATTCCTTGATAAGTTTTATAAGAAAGATATGCACGCCGTCTGCGACGGGAAGTCGAAAGCGTTCGTTTTAATGTGCGGAATCGAGGGTATCATTGCCGTACGTATCAGCGGCGAAGCGACAAGCGACGGCAAAAACTTCGGCGGACACGCCTGGAACAAAGTCCTGCTTGACCTTAACGGCAAGGGGAACAAGGAATGGTATTTCGTCGACACGACCTGGGGCGACGTCGGCGACGACAGCAAGGAATTTTTGTCGCACGCCTACTTCCTGTTGTCCGACGACGAAGTGAAAAACACCCACGTTGAAAAGACGGGACACGGTTACCCGAAAGCGGAAGGAAAATTCGATTATTACGCGCACGAAACTTATACGTCAAGCGGCACGGAATACAATTACGTTATTACAAACAGAAATCTGGCGGCACAGCAAATGGCGCGCGCGTTGAAAACGCTCCCGAAATCGACGATTGTGGAGTTTGAATTTGCGTTTTCCTTAACCAAGGACGCGGCGAAGAATTACGCAAAAGAAGCGATGCAAAAATCAGGGCGCGGACTTGAAGGATACAGCTATGCGATAATACGCTCAAACGTTCTGGTGATTATGATCGGCGCCGCTGCGTAATCAGCGCAAAAAACAGTTCAATAATACAAAATCCCGCAATAAAGCCTGCGATTTGGTAAAATCTTATGTTACCGCCGCAGGTTTTTTCAAGCGCGAAAAAGAGTATTATTAGCGTTACCGCCGCAAAAATAACGTCGGATAAGAGTGCGAAAAACTTTTTCTTCACGACGCGGCGCAATCCGTAAAGAAAGGCGTAAAGCACGCCCGACGTCATTCCGCAAAGAATCATCGAAAGAAAGATAAAACTTTCGGAAATTATCGAGTGCGTCATTTGAAAATCTTTTTGATAAGTCCCGCCTTCGTGAGCGTTTCCGAAAACCTGATTTCTTTCACTCTGCCGGTTGCCGAAAGCCGTCCCGAGTCAAGGTTGATTTCGGTGACGGAAAGCCCTTCGCCCGTGATTGTCAACGTTTCCTTGTTTTGCATCAATACAATCGACTTGTCGCCCGACGAAATCACTTTTGAAACGGACGTAACGGTCAGGCGGTCGTTTTCGAGCGCGAGCGCTCCTCTTTTTTCGTTTTCCATAAAAACAATGTATGCATTGAGTTTTCATAAATTGACAAACTGTTATTACTTGTTTATAATAGTTGTATTATTTTAGTGAGGGACTTATGTTATTCGGAGTAATCGACATAGGCAGCACGTCCGTAAGGCTTATGATGACGGACGGCGAAAAGGTCGAAAAAAGGGTGAACACGACGCGTCTTGCCGAGAATATGGACGAGATGAACACGTTGCAACCCGTCAGTATCGAACGTACGGCTCAGGCCGTTGCGGAGTATTATTTCGTTGCGATGCAAAACGGCGCGGAAGACGTCTATGCCTACGCGACGGAAGCGGTGCGCTCCGCGAAAAACAAATACAGGTTCGTCGACAGAGTCAGGGAACTTTGCGGGCTTGAAATCGACATTCTGGACAAAAAGACCGAGGCGGAAATCGGATTTCTCGGTGCAAGCACGAAAGGCAGATGCTGCGTTATCGACATGGGCGGCGCAAGCACCGAAATTTCGGTCGGCGACGGCGAAAACATATTATATTCCAAAAGTTTGCCGTACGGCATCGTCAGGCTTTCCGCAATCGAGCGCGAAAGAATCGAAATGACGCCGTTCATCAACGACTGTCTTCTGGGATACGGCGAAATTCCGCCGTTTGACAACGTCGTCGCAATCGGCGGCACGATATCCACGATGGCGGCAATGAAAAACCAACTTGAAACATACGATCCGAACGTCGTCAACGGCTCGGTGCTGACGCTTTCCGACATCGAAAACATGTACGACAAAATCAGCAAAATGACGATGGAAGAACGCCGCCACGTGAAAGGACTCCCCGAAAAGCGCGCGGACATCATCGCCCCGGGCATACTCATGTACTCGCTTATTCTGAAATATCTCGGCGCGGACAAACTCACCGTCAGCGAGGGCGACGGTGCGGAAGGCTATCTCATCAAACTCGGCGTATTGCCGCACGGGTTCAGGGCAATTTATCAGAAGATAATTTAATTTAAGGATATTTATGAAAAATCTTACAAGCAGCGAACTTCGCAAAATTTATCTCGACTACTACAAATCAAAGGGACACGCCGTTATTTCCAGCGCGTCGCTTATCCCCGAAAACGATCCGACGGTATTGTTCACGACGGCGGGCATGCACCCCCTCGTACCGTACCTTCTCGGCGAAAAACACCCCGCGGGCAACCGTCTGACCGACGTGCAAATCTGCGTCCGCACGGGCGATATCGAAGAAGTCGGCGATCCGACGCACTGCACGTTTTTTGAAATGCTGGGCAGATGGTCGCTCGGAGATTACTTCAAGGAATACGCAATTTCCTGCTCGTACGACTTTTTGCTGAACCGGCTGGAATTTGACAAAGACAAATTCGCGGTCACCGTTTTCAAGGGCGACGAAGACTGCCCCCGCGACGACGAAAGCGCGGAATTCTGGAAAAAGATGGGCGTTCCCGAAGACCGCATTTTCTTCCTTCCGAAAGAAAACAACTGGTGGGGTCCCGCCGGCGTTACCGGTCCTTGCGGTCCCGACACCGAAATGTTCATCGATACGGGAAAACCCAAATGCTCCGACGAATGTTCGCCCGCGTGCGACTGCGGCAAGTACGTCGAAATCGGTAACGACGTCTTTATGCAATACTTCAAAAACGCCGACGGCACCTTCTCGCCGCTTAAACAAAAGAACGTCGACGAGGGAATGGGGCTTGAACGTATGCTTTGCATTCTGAACGGATACAAATCGGTTTATGAAACCGACTTGTTCAAACCCGCGATCGCGCTCATCGAAAATCTTTCTGGACACAAGTACGACGAAAGCGAAACCGTCACGAAAGCGATGCGTATAATCGCCGACCATATCCGCACCTCGACCTTCCTTATCGGCGACGTGAAAGGCATTGTGCCCAGTAACGTCGACCAAGGCTATATTCTTAGGAGACTTATCCGTCGTGCGGTGCGTTTCGGACGTATTATCGACCTTCCCGAGCGTTCCCTTTCCAAGATTGCGGAACAGTATATTTCGCAATATCAGGACGTTTATCAGTATCTTTTGACCAATAAAGACAGGATTGTGTCGGAACTTGACAAGGAAGAAATCAGATTCTCCAACACATTGCAACAAGGTTTGAAGGAGTTTGAAAAGGTCATCACGCACATTCCCACAAAGACGATAAGCGGAAAAACCGCATTCCGTCTTTACGATACTTTCGGCTTCCCCATCGAGATGACGGAAGAACTCGCGCACGAAAACGGGTTCGAAGTCGACGTGCAAGGATACGAAGACGCGTTCAAGGAACATCAGAAAAAATCGCAGGCGGGCGCGGAACAGAAATTCCACGGCGGGCTTGCGGACAATTCCGAAGAAACAGCAAAACTCCACACTGCAACGCACCTTTTACATTCCGCTCTTATGAAAGTTCTGGGCGGCGAGGCGCGCCAGCGCGGCAGCAATATCACCGCCGAAAGATTAAGGTTCGACTTCGGTTTCGACCGCGCAATGACGGCGGACGAAATAAAGGCGGTTGAAGACCTTGTCAACGAACAAATCAAAAAGAATATCCCCGTCGTGTGCGAAGAAATGACCGTTGACGAAGCGAAGGCGCAGGGCGCAATCGGTATCTTCGACAACAAGTACGGCGAAAAGGTAAAAGTATATACCATCGGCGATTTCAGCAAGGAAATTTGCGGCGGACCGCACGCAAACAACACGGGCGACTTAAAATCTTTCAAAATCACGAAAGAACAGTCAAGCTCCGCGGGAGTCAGGCGTATCAAAGCCGTCATCGGTCAATAAAACCGAAAAAAAGAAAACCCAACCAAAAAAACAAAAAGAAAACACAAAACCAACGCGGTTTTGTGTTTTTTATTTTGCCGTTCAGCGGTTGCTTTCAAGGAATTTGTCGATATAGTTGCCGACGCTTAACGCGTGTTCCAGATATTTATCGGGCGAGGCGTCGTAAACGTAGGCGGCGTCTTTTGTTTCAAGCGTGGTCGTGCCGCGGTAACTCGTTTTCGCAAGGCGGGGCAGCGTGTACTGCCAGTCGATGCTGCCGTCAAAGGGTATGAAGTGGGAATCCTTATCGGCGAAATTGTCGTGCAGGTGCAGGGCGAAAACTCTGTCGCCAAAAAGCCCCAGCCAATCCTGAACGCGCCAGTAGTGGTCGTGTCCGACGTCATAGCAAAGCCCGACGTAAGGCGACTTGAAATTTTCCAGAACGTAGGTGACGTGGTCTTTCGTGATGACGTTTTCAAACGCAAGTTTCACGTTTGCGTTTTCCGCAAATTTCACAAGGTCTTCGATACGATTCGTGCCGATTGTCGACACAAAAGGCGGAAAATCGCCGTGCGTCAGGTGGCAGACAACCGTTTTCACGCCGTGTTTCGAGGCTGCCGAAATTTCGTCCTTAAAGCGGGAAATGCGTTCGTCCCCTTCCTTGCAGTCGATCCACATTTCGTTCAGATGGTCGCAGCTTAAATGGAAGTTTTCAATGAAAAGCCCGGCGCGTTCGGCAAGGGTGGCTCGTTCGTCCGCGGATTCTTTGGCGTCGGGGCCGAGCCATATCATGACCGAGCCGAAGCCTTTTTCTTTGAATTTATCGAAGCGTTCCGCCATGCTAAGGTTCATTAAATTGTTTGACGTTAAACCGACCATATAATTATCATTACCTCGTTTGATAGGATTATAGCACCGATTTAAAAATATGTAAAGAGCGCGTTATTATCTTGTGTTCATAACGAATGACAAATTAACAAAAGTTTTGTATAATCGGACGTATGAGAATCAAGATTATCAACGGCTCCGTCGAATACGACGGCAATACGGTGCTTTCCGAAATAAATTTTTCGGTGTCGGACAAGGAAAAAATCGCGCTTGTCGGCAGGAACGGCTCCGGAAAAACCAGCATATTGAAGTGCATTAGCGGGGAAGTGCCGCTTGTTGCGGGCACCGGCGACGAAAAATTCTCGTTTTCGATATCGGGCGCGCCGAAAATCGGATATCTTCAACAGGTGTCTTTGAACGACGAGCTGACTCTCCGGCAGGAAATTTTGTCGGCGTACAAGGACGTCGTCGGGCTTGAAAACAAATTGCAAATCCTTCTTGACAAAATGAGCGAAAACCCGTCGGACGAAAACGTCGGCGCGTATTCGCGCGCAATGGAAAGGTTTGAAAATATCGGCGGATACCTTTATAAAAAAGAATATCTGACGGCGGTGAGCAAATTCGGGTTTTCCGCCGAAGACCTTGACAAAAAACTTTCGTGCTTTTCGGGCGGGCAGCGCACAAAAATCGCGCTTATGAAACTGCTGCTTGAAAAACCCGACGTTTTACTTCTGGACGAACCCACGAACCACCTTGACATCGCCGCGGTGGAGTGGCTGGAAGGATACCTTAAAAATTATAAAAATTCGGTCGTCATCGTGTCGCACGACCGTATGTTTCTGGACCGCATCGTCGGCGTCGTTTACGAAATCGAGTACGGCGTCACCACAAGATACAAGGGCAACTACACGGCGTTTTTGGCGCAAAAACAACAGGCGTACGACAAGGCGCTTAAAGACGCAAAATGGAAATCCGCCGAAATCGACAGGCTCCGAAAACTTGTCGAAAGATTCCGCTACAAGGCGACGAAAGCCGCAATGGCGCAGTCGAAACTGAAAGAAATCGAAAGACTCGGCACTGTCGAAACCCCGCGCCGCTTCGATACCTCGACGTTTGCATCGTCTTTCCAGCCCGAGTACGAAAGCGTCAGGGACGCGCTGTTTGTGAAAGATCTTGTTTTCGGATACGATAAACCGTTGGGCGAAATATCGCTTGCCGTCGAAAGGGGACAGAAAATCGGCGTGATCGGCAGCAACGGCACGGGCAAATCTACGTTACTTAAAACGATAACGGGGCTTATTCCGCCGCTTTCGGGCGACGTCCGATTCGGCGTGAAAACGCGCGTCGGGTACTTCGACCAGACCATTGCCGCAACGAAAAGCGAGTTGAGCGTCCTTGAAGACTTCCGCGCGGAGTTTCCGGAACTTAACGACGGGGAAATACGAAAAACGCTGGGCGGATTCTTGCTTTCGGGAGACGACGTTTTCAAGTGCGTCAAAGATTTGTCGGGCGGCGAAAAGGTGCGCCTTGCGCTTTCAAAAATATTCCGCCGTCGTCCCAACTTCCTGATTCTTGACGAGCCGACCAACCACATGGACATCATCGGCAAGGAAACCCTTGAAAAACTGCTGATGGATTTTTCGGGCACGGTCATCGTCGTGTCGCACGACAGATATCTTATAAACCGCGTTGCAAAAAGCCTTATCGTGTTTGAAAACGGCGGGGTGAGATACTTCGACGGCACTTTCGACGAGTACGAAGAAAAAGAAAAAGAAACCGCGGAAGAAGTCGCAAAGGAAAAGCCCGAAAAGACCAAAAAAACCGGCGGGGAACGCTACGTCGAAAGTAAGGAAGAAGCGCGGCGCAAACACCGCGTCGAATTTTTGGAAAAAAAGATCACCGCGCTTGAAGAAGAGTTGAGCCTTGCGCAGGCAAAACTCGACGACGAAACCGTCAACACCGACTACAAAAAAGTAATGGCGGTCGAAGAAGAAATAAAAACGATTGAAGAAAAGCTTGATCCGCTGATAACCGAGTGGACGGAACTTTCGGAATAAAAATCGGGATAACGCAAAATGCGTTATCCCGTCTTTTTTGGCGTTTATCTTTCAAAATCGTCGCATTAAAGTTTTGTTATGACGATTGACAAAAAGTTAAGATAATTTATCGCGCCGCTTTCAACCGCCTTTTTGTCGTTTCGCGCGTACTCGTTGTCTTCCTTCACCCAGTCTTGCCACGGCGAAAGAGTATCTTCGTTTTCGGATATCGAAACGGAAACGCCGTCGGTTTTTTCAAGAAGGGTTTTCCAGTACGTTTTGTCGTGGATATAATCGAGTTGCTCGGACGACCAGCAGTTAAGAAGTGCCGCGGGAAGGTTTTCGTGCATGTCCTTTTTCATACCGGGCAGAGAAACGTAAATCTTGCCGCCCGCCTTCACGAATGGCAGCAGTTTTTCTTTGAGATACGTTTCGTTTCGTCCGAAGTAGTTGTAGGAATCGGTGCATACGACCGCGTCGAAAAAGTCGCGGGGGAACGGTATGTTTTCGGCGTCGCCTTTCAGGGGAAGGATATCGTTTTTCGTGAGCCCCTGACTTTCAAAAAAGCGCATGTTGTCCGTGGGATCCGACCACAGGTCAAGCGCAACGACTTTCGCGCCGAAGGACTTTGCAAGCATAAGGCTTGTTACGCCTTGTCCGGAGCCTAAGTCGAGCACGGTTTTACCGCGGATATCTTGGTTTTTAAGAAGGGTTTCTTGAAGTTTCAGGGGATTGGGCCCCATGATGCGCGCGTTGATAGCGGGGTTGTCGTATTCGTTTGATATAATATATTTCATTGATGTTATCTCCTTTATAATAAATGGTTTTTGGTTTGGATTTTGTATTTTTCGGGGTAAAAAGGGCATAAAAAAGCGCAAATACGCATCGAAACCAAGGCGCCCCGAAGGTCGCCTTAAAATTTTTGCGTTTTGCGTTCAGAATGCAGTATCCAAAAACCGCTCCTATAAAAAAGATAATTTAATTATATCACGGCGGATAATTTTGTCAACAGGCTCGAAACGGTCGTTATTTTATTTCGACGACTTCGTAGCCTTCGTTTGTTACCGCGGATTTCAACACGTCGCCATTTACGTCCGACGTAAGCGTTACGACCGCCGTTTTGTTTTCAAGCGACACTTCGACGTCTTTGACGCCGTCGACTTTTTGCAGGGCGGATTTCACGTGAGCCACGCAATGCGCGCACATCATACCTTCGATTTTCAACGTTTTTTTCATACTTTGTTCTCCTTTTTTAATTTCGGTGTTTTTGGTTTTTGAAATATCGTTCACGTCGATTTTCACGACTTTTTTCCTGTGTTTTACGGGCTTGTCAAGGTTGATAAGATTAAGTCTTAACGCGTTCAGCACGACGCATACGCTTGAAAGGCTCATTGCCGCCGCGCCCCACATGGGATTCAGCGTAACGCCGAGCGGAGAGAACACGCCTGCGGCGATGGGAATGCACACGACGTTGTAAATAAACGCCCAGAACAGGTTTTCGCGGATATTCAGAAGGGTGCGGCGGGAAAGGCTTATCGCGCGCGGCACGTCCGAAAGTTCCGACTTCATCAGCACGACGTCCGCGCTGTCGATTGCGACGTCGGTGCCCGCGCCGATTGCAATGCCGACGTCCGCGCGGGTAAGGGCGGGAGCGTCGTTGATTCCGTCGCCGACCATGACAACTTTTCCGTACTTTTGAAGATTTGACAAAACGGCGTCTTTTTCGTCGGGAAGAACGTCCGGGATAACGCAGTCGACGTCGCAGGTTTTTGCAACCGCATTTGCGCTGAGCGCGTTGTCGCCCGTAAGCATTGTTACGAACAGACCTTGTTCTTTCATTCGTTTTATCGCGCCCGCGCTATCTGATTTCAGCTCGTCCGACACGGCGATGACGCCGATAATTTTATTGTTTTTCGCAACGTACAACGGGGTTTTGCCGTCCCGCGCGAACTTTTCGCCCGTCGGGAAAGCGTCGTTTGCCGCCGCGCCGATATCTTTCATAAGGGCGGCGTTTCCGATGACGATTTCGTTGCCGCGAACGGTTCCTTTCACGCCGTGTCCCGAAAGGTTTTCAAACTTTTCCGGGGTGAAAACCGTTATGTTTTTTTCTTCCGAAAAGCGTACGATCGCCGTCGCAAGCGGGTGCGAACTGCCTTTTTCAAGGCTTGCGGAAAGCGCGATAATTTCTTCTTCGGACTCACCCGACAAAGCCGAAACGTCGGTGACGACAGGCGTGCCTTTCGTTATGGTGCCCGTCTTGTCCAGAACGACGATATCCGTTTTTCCCGCTTCTTCAAGGGCGGTTGCAGTCTTGAACAAAAGTCCGTTTTTCGCGCCTTTTCCGCTGCCGACCATAATGGCGACGGGGGTTGCAAGACCTAAGGCGCACGGGCAACTTATGACAAGCACGGATATTGCGTGCGTAAGGGAAGTCGCAAAGTTTTTCGTGACGGCAATCCACACGATAAAAGTAACGATTGCGACGCAAATGACGCTTGGCACGAATATTCCGGACACTTTATCTGCCGTTTTTGCAATCGGGGCTTTTGAAGCGGACGCGTCCTGCACAAGTTTGACGATGCGCCCGAGCGTGGAATCTCCGCCGACGGAAGTGGCTTTTGCGGTGATATAACCGTTGACGTTCGTCGTGCCGGAAATAACCTTATCGCCGACGGATTTATCGACGGGCATACTTTCGCCCGTTACCGCCGATTCGTTGACGGAGCCGCTCCCCGACAATATTACGCCGTCCGCGGGGAAGTTCTCGCCGGGGCGTACGACAAACGCGTCGCCCGTCGAAAGTGAAGACAGCGGAATTTCTTTTTCTTCGCCGTCCTTAATAACCCTTGCGGTTTCGGGGGCAAGGTTCATCAACCCTTTTATCGCGGACGTGGTTTTTCCTTTGCTGTAAATTTCCAGCGTTTTTCCAAGGGTGATAAGCACAAGTATCATCGCCGCCGACTCAAAGTACAACGTGTGCGGAAGATGATGAAGATATGCGGTATTTACGCCTGCGCGAATCATAAGCGCGACGCTGTATACGAAAGAAATGCCGCTGCCCATCGACACAAGAGTATCCATATTCGGCGCGCGGTGGAAAATCGCCTTTGTGCCGCTCGCGAAAAATCTTCCGTTGATGACAAGTATGACGAAAGAGAACACAAGTTCGTATATAGCGATACCCATCGGGTTGCCGTTCAGCGCGCCCATATCCCAGCCGAACATAACGCCGCCCATCGACACGTACATAAGGGGGATAAGCAGGACGGCGGACACGGCAAGGCGGATTATCGAGCGGATAAGCGGATTGACTTTTTCCTTTTTTTGCGATTTGTCGTTAAAAAGAGCGGCTTTATACCCCGCGCCCGAAACGGCACGTTCGATTTTTTCGACAGTGGCAGGCTCGTCAAAGTCGACGACCATCTGATTTGTGAGAAGGTTCACGGCGACGTCTTTTACGCCGTCAAGTTCCCTTACGACCTTATCGACGCGCGCGGCGCATGCCGAGCAACTCATACCGTAAACGTTGAATTTAAGTTTTTCCATAATTTAACTATTTCAGTTTTTTAATGAGTTCAACCGCCTCGTCAAGGATTGCGGTGTTTCCGTCTTTCACGTTTTCGACGACGCAGGTTTTGAAATGGTCGGACAGAATTTCATACCCGAATGCCGACAGCGCGCTTTCGGCGGCGGACAACTGCACGAGTATGTCGCCGCAATAACGATTGTCGTTCAACATATTTTTTATGCCGTTTAACTGTCCGATTATGCGGTTTAACCTGTCGTTCAGGCATTTGAGAGATTTTTCGTCGCGCGGCGTGTGCTTCTTTCGGCAGCAATCGGCGCACGATATTTCGGCGCATTTTACGTTTTCCATTTTGTTATTCTCCGTTAATTTTCAATATACCCTATGGGGGTATGTAAATATAGTATAAAACCATATTTTTTATTTGTCAAGAGCGGTGATATTTATTTTTTGCAAATACTATACAAAAAGTTGAATAACGAAACAAAAGGCGTTTCGGGCGGTTTTATCGTTGACAAATATGTTTTTTGGTTATATGATAAGGTATCTAATAAGTTTTATTAGAACACGCACGCGTGCATACGCGATACATTACTTGAAGATAAGGGACACAATGAAAAATAATAAAAAAACACTTGGCACGCCGATCGACGGCTCGTTGCCCCTTGAAGTAAAAAATCTTTTCAAAAAGTACGGCAAAAAATCCGATTATGCCGTAAAAGACATCTCCTTTTCTTGTGCGGAAGGGGAAGTCGTCGGTATCCTTGGCGCAAACGGCGCAGGAAAATCCACCACTCTTAAATGCATCACGGGAATGATTCCGTTAAGTTCCGGCACGATAACCGTGTCGGGTTACGACGTGTCGAAAAATCCCGTGGATGCAAAACGCAATTTTTCTTTCGTCACCGACAATCACACGGTGTTCACAAAAATGACGGGTATGCAATATCTTTCGTTCATGAGCGACGTTTACGGCGTGCCGTATGAAAAGCGCGACGAGAAAATCCGCGAGCTGGAAGGGGTATTCAAACTCGGCGACAGCATAAACAAACTTATTTCGGGATACTCCCACGGAATGAAACAGAAAATATGTATGATGGGTTCGCTCATTCACGAGCCGCGGCTGTGGCTTCTTGACGAGCCGATGCTCGGTCTTGATCCCCGCACGCAGAACGCCGTCATAAACTATATGCGCGAGTACGTGCAGACGGGCAAAACCATTTTGTTTTCGTCGCACAATCTCGACGTCGTGGAAAGGGTTTGCGACAGGGTGATTATAATTGCCGCGGGCGAACTCAAAAAAATCATCGTCACCGGCAAGGACAAATTCGACGGCGACGAACTTATCGAAAAGTATTACGATACTAATAAGGAAGACTGATGCTGGGTGTACTTCTGAAAAAACAGATGACCGAAAAGTTGTCTTATTTCAAGCGTGACAAGAAACGCATCGATATCGTCGGCGCGTTGCTTACGCTTGTGATGACGGCGTTTATTATGTACGTCGTTGTCGAGGTGTTCGGCGCGTTTGTCGCGAAATATACCGAAATCAGGCTCAACGGCGTACGCGACGTGCGCGCGCGGCAATATGAAATAATGACGTTCGTGTACGAATTCGTTTTCGCGGTCGACGTTATCGGCGGCGTCGTAGCAATAAACCGCGCGATTTTTGAAAGCGACGACAGAATGATTATCCAGACTCTTCCCATAAAGGCGTCGGACGTACTGTATTCAAAAATCATTTTCATTTACGCAAAACAGGTATTGTCGGCGTTTGTGATTCTCGTGCCGTTCGTGGCGGTGTTCGCAAGCGTGACGAAACAGGGCGCGGGATACGTGATCCTCGGGCTGCTTGCGGCGTTTATTATTCCCGTTATGTCGCTTTCGGTGTCGAGCGTGCTTGCGATGCCGTATTATTACGTCAAAAAGTTTTTCTCGTCGAAGTACGTTTGTCTTCTGGTGATAGTAACGCTGGTGCTTTTCGCGCTGTTTTATTGCTATGCGACGGTGCTCGACTTCTTAAAAACCCTTATGTCAACGGGCGAAATCAAGTTTTTCTTTTCCGAAAAGACGATGACGACGATAATTTCGTTGACGAAAAACCTTGTCCCCGCAAACTTTATCGCGGCGTTCACGCTGAAAACGGACGTCTGGAAAAACCTGGGGATAATCGCGGCGATAACCGTCGCGACGGGCGCAATCGGCATTCTCATAACGTCGCTTTTGTACAACAAGGCGATGAAAACGCGCGCGACGGCGGGCGCAATAATGATTTTTGCAAAAAAATCCGCGGCAAGAAAACTCCCGCCGTTTTTAAGTCTTTTGAAAAAGGAATTCAATCTCGTGCTGTTCACGCCCGATTACGCGGTGCAGTACTTCACGGTGGCGGCGATAATGCCGCTTATGGTATATTTTTGTATGGGCATCGGCAAAAACTTCCTGTCGTCGCTCGTTTTCGTTCAGAGCGATTTCGAGCTGGCGATTTTGCTCACGGTGCTTTTCGGCGCGCTTACAAACACGTTCTGCGCGACGAACGTCAGCCGCGACGGGAAGTCGTTTTACGTCGAAAAGACGTTGCCGCTTTCGATAAACGAGATTATGGGCGCGAAAATCGCACTCAGTTTTGCGGTGGCGGTCTTGTCCGTCGGCATTGCGGCTACGGTTCTTCTTGCAAAGAAATACGTGTCGGCGGGCGAAGGCGTATTCGTGTTTTTCGTCGGCGCGATGATGGCGTTGTCGCAGATACTGTACGCCACAAGAAAGGATCTGAACAGTCCGCAGTTTTCGCTGGAAGAAGACAACGTCGTGAGAGAAAGCAACAACAACGTGTCGATAATCGTCGTGCTGGGGCTTGTGTCCGCGATGATTCTTGGCGGAATACCCCTTTTCGTCAACGTATTGTCGAACGTCAGGGGCAAAGATATGCGCTGGTTTACTTACGTTTTCGTGAGCGTGTGCGCGGCGGCGGAGTTTGTCGGCTCGCTTTTATATTACCTTATCGGGATAAAAACCCGCTTTGACAGAGTAACGGAGGGGGATTGATATGAAAAAGAAAATAATCGCGCTTATAATGATAATACCGATTGTGTTTCTGATCGCGCTGTTCTCCGTGGGAAAAGCGGCGGGCGTTTACGCGGACATTCCCGTGACGGGCATACAAATCACGACGCAGAACGAAGACGGATTTATCGACGTGGACGTTGCCGATTACGAGCCCATCGCGTTTTTGGCGCAGGTGCAACCCGTCAACGCAAGGAATCAGAAATATTCGCTTGAAATATCGGGTGTCGGCGGCGACGAAGCCCCCGACGGATTTGAAATAATCGACGGAAAACTTCATATAGAAAACGTCGTAGGAAAGGTGAAAATCACGGCGATTTCCGCCGAAAAAGGATTTAAGGACAGCGTCATAGTTTCCGCATATTCCACGAAAGTGTTGAAAATATCTCCGCTTGTCAACAGGATTGAAGACGGCGGCGAAATCGTCGAAATTGAAGTCGGCGACGAAATCGTCGAAATCGAAGGCGGCGACTACGTGTTCGGCGCAAAACTGTACCCCGAAAACCTTTCGGGCGAAACAAGGATATTTGAAGAAATCGGCGGCAATCACATTCTGAAACTCAACGCCGTCACGGGCGTGGCGCAGGCGCTGTTTTCGGGCGAGACGCAGGTCAGAATAACTTGTCCCGAAGGACGAGAAGGGCTTGAAAAGGTTTTGACCGTCAATGTCAACGTCGATACCGACAGCACGGGCTTTGCGGTCAACGGAAAAAGCAGCGGCGCGAAAGTCACCGTGAAAAACAACGCAACAACGGCAAAACTTTTCGTCGAAAGCAAAAACGACTCCCTTGAAATATCCGACCTTACTTTGCCCGAAGGAGTCACGGCAAGCGGAATCGAAAGGATTTCCGAAAACAAATTCGTATTGACCTTGTCTTTTGACAAAGAATTTTCGAACGAAGCAATTTCGGGAAAGGTCGGCGCAACGGACTTTTCTTTGGAGTTTACCGAATATAACCTTGACGTGCGTACGTCGTATTATGACGGCGAAGGCGACGAAATCAAGCAAAAAAACAACACGAAAGTCACCTACGTCGCATATTCCGAAAGCGATGACGACGCGGACGTGAAATTTGAAATAATTGACGGCGCAGACGTAATAACCCTTGAACAACACGGGCAGTTTGCAACTATTGCCGCAACGCAAAGGGGCTTTGCCAAAATCAAAATCACTGCCGAGCACGACGGAAAAGTCATCAAAGAAATCAAAAAGACAATCCGCGTCGTGCCCAACGTGTATTCGATGGAGTTTGCGGACAGCGCGAAAGAGTACGGCATCGAAAACATACTGACAATCGGCGGCAAAAACCCCAAAGGAAGACCGGACACAAGGACGATTTTCGTAAGGGTTGTCACGGAAGTGGGCGCCGAAACGTTCACGGACGAATTTATGAACGTCGCGTTTTCCGACGATAATTCGCTCTTTTCCTGCAAGGCGCAACCGGCGACGAACGCCGACGCGGTTTCTGCGGAAATCAGGGCGACGGGCACGGGGCTTACCACGCTTAATGCGGAACTCAAAAATTATAACCAATACTTCGGCACGAACATCTGCGCGAAAATCAGACTTCGCGCGGTCAAAGACGGCAGAAACGTCGGCAATTACGAGGAACTGAAAACAGTGACCGAAGCCGGGCATATCGTCGTGCTGACAAGCAACGTGATGCTGGGCGTCAAAAACGACGGCACGGATATGACCGAAGCCGAGCTCAAAAAAGACGTCAAAAAATTCATAACCACGTACGACAAAACGTATCTTGAAAACAGCGGCGAGAACAAGTATGTCCAATACCTTATCGAGTTCAAAAACCACGTTTACGGCAACGGCTTTGAAATCAACGCCGACAAGTTCACGCAGTGCAAGGACGCGACGGGGCTTCCGAAAATTTTCAAAGGGCCTTTGAATTTCGTCGCGATATCGTCCGCAAGCGTCAAAGGACAGGACAACATTTCTTTCCTTGTAAGGACGGACAACGTGCTTATAAACAACGTCGTCTTAAAAGGTTGCAGCGACGATAGCCTTCTTGAAGAAGACGGACAATTCAACTTGTCGAAACTCAACTACGTCGGCACTACGCTTGAAATCGCAAAAAGCGCAAAACTTCTGAACAGTCGCGTGTCGAACGGGCGCACCGTCGTGAGAATTTTTGCGGGCGGATCCACAATGGGAAGTCCCGTTGTTGAAGACAAATCGGCGTTTAACGTGCAAGATGAGAAGATAAACGTGCATATTGAAAGTTGCGTGTTTTCAAACGCGCGCGAATTCATATTGAAAATCGGCAGCAACCGCGCGCTGAAACAAACAAGCGAAGTGCAAAGAAAACTTCTTGACGTAAACCGCAACCCGTATTCGCCTTACAGCGAGAGCAACAAGACGGACAAATACTTTAACGACAATTATCTTATCAACGACGTTACGCTTAAAAACTCGGTACTCGAAACGTCGGGGTTGTTCTCGGTCGGTATGGAAACGCACTTTTCGGGCGAATTCTTGTTAGGCGACACGATAACGACGTGGAAAGGATGCGCGGCGACTTCGTATGCGTCGGCGCTTCGCATTGTCGGCGACGTAAAGATGCTTGACTGGAAAAACCTTTCAAACGTTGACAGCAGCACGCTTATCGAAGTTACCGGCGATGCAAACGACTGGCTTTCGATGAACGTTGCGGAAATGATGAAAGAAGTCGCAAAGGTAAAGGAGGAATGTCGCGATATAATCCTGAACGTCGGCGGGACGGAATACGTCCACGGCGGCATAGCGTTTTACGGCGGCGGATATAACTATTCGTACCTTGACCTGACGGAAGCGAACGACGAAACAAAGCAGTTCGGCGTGTACGACGTCAATATCTCGGTGCTTGAAAACAGCAAGGACGAGAAAATTAAACAGCAGGGCAAAATGTTGCCTTTGGCTGCGGGCGAGGGCGATTTCAGATTTTACCTTTATAATAATAAATCGAGCAGAAACCTGTCATGGCAGGAAAACATAAAAAACCAAGGAAACCAAGGGATGAAAATTCATCCCGTGGTAGCGGAGGATGTTAAATGAGCAAAAAAGGATTAAAAACAATGCTCGTGTGTATCGTGCTCTTAATAGGGCTTGTTACGCTGTTTGCATGCAACAAAGGCAACGTGGCTGACAAAGACGGACAAACGAAAGTGATTGTGAAAATCCAAGACGAAGACGGCAGCATTTACAAGGAAAACGTCGTGTTTTCCGACTTATTCACGCTCAGTCTTCAAAAAGAAGGATACACCGGAAGACTGTATCGCGACGCGGACTTTTTGAAGCCGCTTACAAAGGATTCCAAAGTCAAAAACGGCGATACGGTTTACGTCAAATGGACGATCAATAAATATACCGTAACGTTTATGGACGGCGAAAAGGTGCTTGCAACCTTTACAAATGTTCCGCACGGCTCTGCCGTAACCGCGCCCGAAGTCCCTGAAAAGGACGGCAAGACTTTTAAAGAATGGGACAAACAAGATTTTTCAAAGGTCACAAGCGACCTTACGATAAACGCGGTGTACGACGTCGATACGTTCACGGTGACGTTTAAGGACGGCGAAAAGGTGCTTGAAACCCAAACGGTGGAATACGAAGCCACCGCGACCGCGCCCGATACCGCCCGGCTTTCGCCACCCGAAGGCATGCATTTTGCAAAATGGGACAAAGACTTTTCAAAGGTGACGGAAGATATTGAAGTTTCCGCCGTGTACGAGCTTAACGTTTATACTGTTATTTTCAAAAACGGCGAAACGACACTCAAAACCGAAATGGTGAAACACGGCTTTGCCGCAACTCAGCCGAACGTGTACGATACCGCGACGAAAAAGTTTGTCGGATGGGACAAATCGTTCGACAACGTCACAAGCGACCTTATCGTCAACGCAAAGTTTGAAACGAAGAAGTTCACGCTGACGTTTATTAACTTTGACGGCACGACGGTTTACACGGAAGAGGTCGAGTACGGCGCGTCCATCAGAGACCATTTCGATACGGCAGACAGCGCCGCGACGTACGACACTGAAATTCTTGATTACGACGGCTGGTACAAAGCGGACGGAACGAGAATCGACGAGCTCGATTTGCCGACAATGCCGGCTGAAAACTTTACGCTTACGCTGAAATTAAGGCTTATGGATTCCGCAATCGGCGATTTCAAGGTTAATACCCCCGCGGACTTCACATATGTTGAAAACAATTCGGCAGTGTTTACCGTCAATGGCACGCCGTACGATGGCGTTACTTACGAATACTTCTGGACCATACTTAAAGATAACGAAGTTTATAGGACGGAAACGACGACAGACGAGCAGTCGCTCACCCTTCAAAACCTTGCGGCGGGCGAATATTTCGCAAAAGTGAGAATCGTCGCGTCAAAGGAAGGATGCGGCTCCGTCGAAAAAGACGACTTTACGGCAGACGAAACGCTTATTGTATCCCGCGCGGACATTTCGGACATTACGGTAACGGGCGTCACAATGACGTACGGCGATAAAAACGCCAAAATCGAAATAAGCGGACTTCGTGCGGACGACGTCGTAACCTACGGCACCGACGGCACAACATTCCCGCTTCAAAACGTCGATTTGTCGGAGCTCGACTGCGCCGACGAATACGGCTACTATGTCAGGGTATCGAGGGGCGACAACTACAACCCGTACACGTCGGGAAAAATCACGGTAACGATAAATAAAGCGACAGTTTCCGCCACCGTTACGCCAAAGAGCGACAAGTTGACATACGGCGATAATTTGCCGAGCCTTACCGCAACCATAAACGGCGAAACGTACACGATTGAAAGCGGCAAATACGAATTGCACCTGGGCATGACCTCGATAACGGGCAACGTTGCAAATAACGTCGGCACGTATAATATCGAAAACGTGGATATTTCGGACTTACGCGCAAAGTATCCCGAAAAGAATTACAACATTGCGCTCACAACCGTCGGCACGATTACGATTAATAAGGCGGACCTTACGGTAACCGTTACGTCGGACAAAACCGAACTTACGTACGGCGAAGCTTTGCCAAAAATAACTTATAAATTCGATGGGTTGAAACTTTCGGATACGGAAGAAAACTTCACGAGAACCGAAACGGATTTTGCAGAAAAACTCGACGTGGGTACGTATACGGCGACGGTAACCCTTTCGGGCGAAAAGACGAATTTTTACAATATCACCGTGATAGAGGCTGATTTCACCGTAATACAAAAAGCGGCGACAATCACGATAAACAAAGTTGACGACATCATATACGGCGATAAAGTGCCCGTTTTGTCGGCAACAGTCGACGGAGTGCTTGACGGCGACAGCCTTTCATACACGCTTGAACCCAACTATACCGTCGGCGCAAAACCCGGCAAATATACCGCAAGCGTTAAGGTTACCGAAAACGCCGCGGAAAACAAAAACTATGCAATCACCGCAACCGGCACAACGTTCACCGTCGGTACAAAGGCGCTTCGGATAAAACTCAATAATACGGCGACCGTTGCGGTCGGAAAAACCTACACGGTCAATGCAGAACACCTGGAAAAAATCGGGCTTGTTGCGGGCGATACCGTCACGGGATACGTCACGATAACAAAGGACGTCAAAGGAACATATAACGCAGACGATTTCGACACAACACACCTTGACGTAACAAATGCCGATTGCTACGTGATTTCGTACGAAATGAGCGTTGAATTTGTAGAGGTCACCTTCGCAATAGATTTCGCGGACGTTACGCTGACGTACGACGGGAAGCCGCACGGCGTTTCGGTCACAAAGACCGACGAAAGCAAAAACTACACGATAACGTACGGCACGACCGAAAACGATTGCACGCTTAATTCTTCGCCCGAATATACAAACGCGGGCCCGTACCCGTACAAGATATACTTTAAGGTTGTTGACAACGACACCCTCGCGGAAGAAAAAGGAAGCGTTACGCTTACGATAAACAAGAAAGCGGTCACAGTAAAGGTTGACGACGTCACGATAACTTACGGCGAAACCCCCAAGTTTGAGTGCACCGTCACGGGGCTTGTAGAGGGCGAAAATCTTTCGGGCGAGGCGGTTTACAGCGGCGCAGGCACGGATGCCGGCGATTACGTAATTTCCGTTTCGGGGCTTACCGCAAGCGATAACTATAACGTGTCTTTGGTCCCCGGCAAACTCACGATAAACAAAAAGACTGTCGAAGTCGCTTGGAGTATTGCGGAAAGTTACGTTTACAACGACGGACAGACTTTGCCCACGGCAACGTACGACAAAAAAACCGCAAATCTTAAATTCACAAAAGACGGCAAGGAATGCGAGTTCAAAAACGCGGGCACTTATACGGTAACTGTTAAGGAAGACAAAAACTATACCCTTTCGGGCGAAACAACAAAAACAATCACCATCAACAAAGCAAAGTATACGTCCGTTACCGCGCATACCGCGCTTTCCGGCACGTACGCTCCCGACAAAACGCTTGGAAATTACGCGCTCACAGAAGGATTTACCTGGGTTGACGCGGGCGAAATCCCCGTTTGCACAAAGACGGAGTATGCGGCGAAGTACAATATGGACTCCGACAACTACGAAGATTTTGTAACGACGGTAACGCTCACCCTTGAAAAAGCGACGGTAACGCTCGCGCAAAACCTTTTCGAGTTCAATTATGACGGCGCGTCGCACGAAATCGGCACGACCGTGAAGTACAATAACATCGAAGTAACGGAGCCTTACACCCTGACGTTTGAAAAGAATATGTTTTCTGCGGCAGGCACGCACAAAACAACCGCGACGCTTGCGGCGGACAACTTCGCTTTGTCCGACAACGTCGTTTACGTAAAGGTCAAGGGCGTGAAAGTCGGCAACAACTATTACACAATCGAAGACGCACTTGACGTCGCGAAAGAAGGACAAACGATTTTCGTTTTGAACGACACGGCGTTTGCAACGCAAGAAATTGCAGGCGTGCTTTACAACGACGTAAAATTCAAAACCGTCAAGACTGGCGTAACGCTGCTTCTGCCGTTTAACGAGAACGACACCGTCGGTCATATCGGCGCGGGTGAAGACGGAAGTGCCAACTACAAGGCAACCGCCGCGCTTACGGGAACGGCGAAACTTTATAAGACGCTCGTTATCCCCGAAGGCATCGAAGTTATCGTCAATGGAAAACTTGTTGTCGGCGCACAAACCGGCAAAATCGAAGCAGGACAAAAACAAAACGCGGTCTCGGGCAACTATTGCGAAATAACGTTAGGCGGCACGATTACGCTCAACAACGCAACGCTTGAAGTGTACGGATATATCAAAGGAAACGGCGAAATTACCGCAAACAACACGACCGTGATTGAAAACCTGTATCTTTCGGGTTGGATGGGTGGAGTGCAATCCGCGGTAAGGTACATCGGCAACGATAAAATTGACGGAGCGTCGCTTGCCATTTCCGGAAATCTTAAAATCGACAATCCTACACAATTCCCGTTCAGTCAATATGAATTAAGATCAATTCAATCAAGAATAACAATAAACAAAGGGAGCAAATTGCAAGGTTACGCAAAGATAGCAACCGGAAAACTGGAACAGCTCGGAGGGCTCGTAAAAGTACCCGCACAAATTAACGAGGCGATTCTTAATTTTATTTCTTCCGATGCAAGCAACGCTTCAAACGGATTGTTCAGACTTGTCGGGAACAACAGCAAAATCATAAAATCGATGAGCGGTGACAGAGTAAGGTTTGATTTGTTTGACGAGATTAAAGACGGCTACACGTCATTAAGCGTAAAAGTGATAAAGAAGACCGTATCTATGACATCAGAAAAAGTTTTCTTCCCGATTGACGGTCGTACCGACATTACGCTCAAAAACGGCGCAACGTTTACGCAAAGTTATATGTTCAAAGCATTGCCGGGTGCAACGATTACCGTTGAAAGCGGCGGCATATATAACCTTAACGGAAAACTCGTTATGTACGATAAATCGTTCACCGATATTTCGACTTATCCGTATCCGGGAGCAAGCCGCGGCGACGCGAAACTTATTGTAAACGGCACGATGAACGTCAACGGCGCACTCGGCGGAAACGTAACGTCGGATAACGCGGGTGCGGTCGCGGTCGGGGCAAACGCCACGATAAGCGGTGTTCACTCGGCGGAAGGCGAAGGAACTATGGTAAGGAACGGAATATATATCGTATTTACGTTCAACGATATATGCGGCGTAACCAAATCGCAGGTGTTTGTAAACGCGGACAACTCGACGGTTGCGGCGGAGACAAACAAAACCTATAATTACAACAACGGAACGTGGCAATAACCGCGCCCCATCTCAAAAAACAAAGTATGCGTCCGAAAGGGCGCATATTTTTTTGAAAATCGCTTGCAACTTTTCCCCCGCGGTGATAATATATCGTGAGAAAATTCAAGGTGAACTAATGAAAAAACCGCTTAAAAAAATCCCGAAGACCGCGGAACTTATGTGGGTGCTGGGCATATTCCTTGTCGCGCTTGGCGTGACGATGAGCAAGAAAGCCGATCTCGGAGTTTCGATGATTGCCGCGCCGACGTTTATCGTGTACGAGGCGATAAGACCGTTGTGGGCAGTGTCGGTGGGCACGGTCGAATATCTTGTGCAGGGCGCGATTCTCCTTATAATGTGCGCCGTCGTGCAACGGGTGAACTGGCGATACCTGCTGGCGTTTGCGGTGGCGGTGATATACGGCTACGTGATGGACATGTGGATGCTGGTTTTCAAAAACGTCGTGCTCACAGAAACGTACTTAAAGTGGATTATGCTTATCGCGGGCGACGTATTCACGGCGGCGGGCGTGGCGTGCTTTTTCAGGACGTATATGCCGCTTCAAGTGCACGAACTTTTCGTTGCGGAACTGTCCGACAGATATTCCCTGAAAATAAACAGGGTGAAACTCGTTTTCGACTTGTCTTTTCTGGTGCTGTCCGTGGTGCTTGCTCTTACGATATTCAGGGACGCGAATACCTTTGACTGGAAAAATATCGCCACGACTAGTTATCATAGTCTGGGGCTTGGGACGATTGTCACGACGTTGATAAACGCCCCGATAATCGCGGTAATCGGGAAAGGGCTTGACAAAGTTTTCGACTACACCCCGCTTTTCCCGAAACTTGAAAAGCTGATAGGCCGCAAAAAGAAAACGGACGCGCCGACCGAAACGGAACAAAATACCCCAAAAAACGAACAAAACCAACCTGCGGGAGAACAAACCGCAAACGACGAGAAAGAATAAAACCTAAAAAACCCTCGCAAAATCGCGAGGGTTTTTAATTTGAAAAAGTGTTCTGAAAATTGAAAAGTCTTCCGAAATCTTAAAATGCTCCCGAAAACTTAAAATGCTCCCGAAAACGGGGAAATTTAGATGAGATTGTGTTTTTCTCGGCAGGTTCTGAAAATTCCAGTGTACTTAGCGTACACGAATTTTCGGGTTCTGTCGAAAAGGCAAAATATCGCTAAATTTCCCCGTTTTCTTCATGACGGTTGTTTTCGATAATGTTAAGAACTATGGTTATCGACGGCACGATTACCGCAAACAAGCAAAGTTCGACAACGGTGTTGATTGCAACCACGCTTGACAAAAGCCACTTGAAATTTATGACAAGTCCGTCGTAGTTTTTGCCGTGCGCGAACGCCAGAAACATTGAAAGGAACAATATCGTGTTGGTGATAACGCCGCAAATCGTTGAAAAACAACCGATTGCAAAGTTCACGGCGCGGTTTTGTTTTTCGGTGCGCGGTTTTGTCGATTTCGCCGCCGCCTTGCTCAGTCCTTTGTATACGAGCGCGCAGACAGTGCCGCATAATATGCGCGGAAGCACCGATACGAGCGGGTTTATCGCAACCGCGTACATGGGAATACTGCCCGAATAAATAAGCGCGATAAACAAACTTACAAGCCCGAATACGCCGCCCGAGATCGCGCCGAATTTCACGCCGTAAACCTGTCCGCAGACGAAGACGGGAATAAGCCCCAGCGCAAAACTTATCGGCAGCCCGAATTTTTGTATGATTTCCGCAAGAGCCTGCAACACGACGACAAGGGCAAGCGTTATCCCAAGCGTCGCGATTTCTTTGTTTTTCTTGTGATTTTCAACGTTGTGCATAAACGTTATTATACAAATATTTTCAAAAATGAAAAGCAAAAACGATTATAATTTATTCAAACGTCGACGTGGAGTTCAACAAAAATGCTTTCAGCTTCTCGGTTTTGGGATTGTCGAAGATTTCGTCGGGTGTGCCGTATTCGGCGACTTCGCCGTCCGCCATAAACACGACGCGGTCGGCAACCTTTCTTGCAAAGTCCATTTCGTGCGTTACGATAATCATCGTGCTGTCGCCTTTAAGCCCCTTTATGACTTTCAGGACTTCGCCCGTAAGTTCGGGATCGAGCGCGGACGTTGGCTCGTCAAAGCACAAGATATCGGGGGAGAGCGCAAGGGCTCTTGCGATTGCGACGCGCTGCTGTTGTCCGCCCGAAAGTTCGCAAGGGTATGCCGCGCACCTGTCCAGAAGGCCGACCTTTGAAAGAGTCTCTTTCGCGCGGGCGTCGATTGCCGAAAACTCGGCTTCTTTAAGTTGCTTTTTTTGCAAACTCAACGCTTTACCGCGCACTTTCTGCTGTTTTAACTCCTTAATTTGCTGTTTTATCTTGTCTTTTGCCAGTAGTTCCGCAGATATTTTCACGTTCTTCAAAACGTTCATATGCGGGAACAAATTGAACTGCTGGAACACAAGTCCGAAGTGCAGCCGTTTTTTCCGAAGGTCGTTGTATTTTTCGTTTTTGTCGCTTGCGCCGTCGAAAAGAGTTTCACCGTCAACGATGATTTGTCCGTCGTCGGCGGTCTCCAAAAAGTTCAAGCACCGAAGGAGCGTCGTCTTTCCGCTGCCCGAGGAGCCGATAATCACCACGACTTCGCCTTTGTCCATTTCAAAATTTATGCCTTTCAGCACTTCCTGTGCGCCGAACGATTTTTTCAAATTTATAACTTCCAGAATTGCCATTTTTTATACCTTATAATAGTCCAGCTTCTTTTCGATGTAGCGGAAAAGAAGGGTGAGCAGTCCGCTGAATACGAGATAGAATACGCCCGCATAGAAAAGCGGCCATAACACGACGTAATTGTTGACGATTTGCTCGCTGAATTTGATGAGTTCCACAACGCCGATGACGCGCGCAAGCGACGTGTCCTTGACAAGCGTGATTATTTCGTTGGACATCGGGGGCATAATGCGCTTCACGACCTGCGGCAGGGTTACGTAAAAGAACGCCTGCGATTTCTTCATGCCCAAGACCGCCGCCGCTTCCGTTTGTCCGCGCGGTATCGACTGGATCCCGCCGCGATAAATTTCCGAAAAGTAGCAGGCGTAGTTTATCACAAACGCCACGAGTACCGCCGTAAATCGCGATTGCATCGGATAATCGAACAAAAGTCCCGGCACGTAAAATACCACGATGATTTGAAGCATAAGCGGCGTGCCGCGGATAATCCATACGATAAGTTTTGAAAGATATTGAAGCGGTTTGAACTTCGACATCGAGCCGAAGCAGACGATAAGCCCCAAAGGCACGGACAGGACAAGCGTCAGAATAAACAGAAGACACGTCGTCCCGAACCCCGTGAAAAGTTGCCTCGTCACTTCCGAAAATGAAATTGTTGCTGCCGATAAAACCATATTTATAAGTCCGTAAAAAAGGTAGATTTCGCCGTTTGCACGGCGAAATCGAAAAAGTATTTTTTTGTTTAATTATTTTATGCCGAGAATTTCCTTTGCGGCGTCTTCGCCTGCCGAGCCGTCTTCCGCCACGATGCGAGCTTTTTTCAAAGCGTCGTAGGAGTTGTATTTATCTTTGTCGGCTTTTCTGATGACGGCGCATTGTTTGTTTTCAAGGTAGTTCATCGTTATCGACCATTGTGCGGCACGCGCCGGCGTTACGGTCAGACCGTTCCATACGCAGTCGATGGTTTTTGCTTCCATTTCGGATTCCTTCTTGCCCCAATCGATAAGCTTGAATTCAACCGCGATTGTCTTGCCGACTTTCTCGCTGATTTTTGCAAAGACCGCTTTTGCAAGGTCGGTGTCGAAACCGCCCGTCGTTTTGTCGCCTTCGCCGAGAGCCATGGGCGCGTTCAAGGTGAATCCGATGACGATTTTGCCTTTGTTTTTGATATAGTCAAGTTCCGTATTGTCCGCTTCGCCCGTGGGTTCGGAGTAGACAAGGTCGAGCGTTGCCGCGGAAATGCCGTATTTGTCGGCGATTGTTTTGTAGTCGGCGTCTTTAAGTTCGGAAAGCGTCTTATTGACAAGGTCGGTGAGCGCGTTGTATTTGCCGTCGGCTGCTTTTCTGAAAGCGATGCCGTAGTATTCCTTTTCAAATTCCACGTCGGCGATCGTCAGGTTTTTCGCCATTGCGGAGTCGACGCTCAAAAGATAGTTTGCCATAGTATAATCCATTATGCCAACGTCGGCGGTTTTGGAATTGAGCTCCTTGAAAACGTCTGCCTGCGCCGAGAGCGCGGTGTAGCCGGGTTTTGTTTCCTTGTTGCAGGCTGCAAGCGCAAACGCCATCACGAAAACTATTGAAATAATCGAAACGATAACGGTGATTTTCTTTTTCATATTTTTACCTCGGTTTAACGCGTTAGTAATTTAGCGTAATAAAGTATTATGAATGGATAATACCATATAAAAAAGGTTTTGTAAAGCAAAAAACAAACATTTTCAAAAATTTTTTTGCTTATATAGTAATAAAAATAATTATATATGATAAAAACAAAATAATAAGCGATGATACGATGTTTTTGCCTCCGGAAAAAGTGATGCACCTTCGTCGCGATGTGTGCCGTTGGCACGTTGCGGAATTATTTTTGTCATTGCGAAGCATAAACAGGGGGCTCCGCGGGACACAATGTAGAAAAGCAAATAAAAACGGACGCAGGGTTGCGTCCGTCTTGTGCGACATAACTCTTATTTGTGGTTGCCGTTAAGCAGTGCGAAGTTCTGTTTGTTCGCCTTATAAAGGTTTTTGAACACTTCAAAGCCCTTATCGTAAACTTCCGCTTTCAGCTTCAAATTGGGCTTAAACGTCTTTTTTGCGGGGATAAAGTCCTTAACTTTGTCAAACGAAGGAATAAGGTTAAGCCCGATTGCAACGCATACCGCCGCGCCGACCGCGCCCACGTTTTGCGGACTGTCAACCGTTTCGATAGTGTGTCCCGTGATATCGGCAAGGAGCTGGCAGGTAAAGTCGTTCAGCGCGCCGCCACCGACAAAACGAATGACGTCTGACGTTTTGACTTTCCTTTCGCTTGCTTCCAGCATCCAGCGTTTGTGATAGCATACGCCTTCCAACACCGCGCGGATAAGTTCGGTTTTTCCGGTGTCAAGCGAAATGTTGAAGAACATACCGCGTGCGTTCGGATCTTCAAACGGGCAACGGTTGCCGTGCAGCCAAGGCGTGAAAATTACGCCGCCCGAGCCTGCGGGGATATCGTCGACGACGGTTGTCATATATTGATACAGGTTGAGATATTTGGATTCAAAATCTTCCGCGACGTGCTTTTTCTGAATGTAAATGCCGACTTCGTCCAGGGCGATATGGTCTTTCACCCATTCCAGACACTTGCCCGAGGTTTCAAGTTCCGCAAAGTAGTTGAATTTGCCGGGTTGCGCCGCGACTGTCGCCGCAATCATTGTGGTTACGTCCACGGCGGATTTATCGGTAACGGTCGAAACCCAGCCCGAAGTGCCGCTGTAAATATGCGTTTCGCCAAGTTCCGTGCTGCCCGCGCCGACGCCGATAAGAGAAGCGTCCATACCGCCGCCGAAGACTTTGATGCCTTTGACAAGCCCAAGTTCTTTCGCGGCTTTTTCGGTGATTTCGCCCGCGCAGTCGGACGACGCGATAAGTTTTGGAAGGTGGTCGTAATTCACGCCGCACATTTTGCACATTTTTTTGCTGATGCACTTGTTTTTAAGGTCAAGTAAAAGCGTGCCGAACGCGCTGTCGTACGTCATGACGAATTCGCCGGTCAGACGGCAGATGAGATATTCCTTTACGTCCAGCCATTTGTAAACGCGCTTAAAGTTTTCGGGCTCGTTATTTTTCACCCAGTTATATTTCCAGACGGGGTCTTTGACGCTGACGGGTGCCGCGCCCGTAATCATAAGCGCGGGGATAAGTTTGAAAATATTTGCGCCTGCGATTTGAAGCCCATAGGAAATGCCTTCCTTGATTTCCTTTCTCGCGCGCTGATCCATATAAGAAAAGGCTCTGCGGATTGCAACGCCGTCTTTGTCGACAAGGACAAGCCCCTGTGCCTGCGAGCAGAAAGAAACGCCAGCGATTTTGTCGGGGGAAATGCCGGATTTTTCAAGTACGACGCGCGTTGTGGAGCACATTGCCGCCCACCATTCGTCGGGATCTTGTTCCGCGCCGCCGTCGTCGTAAACGTAAAGTTTGTAGCTTTCGGTTGCGGACGCCAGAATTTTGAAGTCTTTATCGATTTCGAAAATACACGTTTTGATGCCTGTCGTGCCTACGTCGTAGGCCATAATATATTTTGACATAAGTGTCACCCTAAAAAATTTTTATACAAAAATTATACCATAGTGCATTTTTAATGTAAACAACTTTTTTACAATGAGATAAAAAAGTATAATAATATCAAACTTGTGTCAGTATGACACACAAGAGCGTGTAAAACCGGCTCAAAAACGCAAAAAAGTCGGCACAAATGTCAAAATGACAGTTATGCCGACAGTAAAAACGCAAGTGTGTTTTAATTATTCGATTGCAGTTGTTTGCGATAACAATCGTTTTCGATGGAGCAGCCGCCGCATTTCGTGCAGCCTTCCTGTTTTTTGAAGTCCAGATTGTATTTCACGAGAAGGCCTGACAAATGCGTCGCGATTTCGATAAGATCCTGCGTTTTGCATCTTGTCGAAATGTCGACGGGCGCGTTGTCAAGCGGGCGAATGGGCATAACCGTCGGGAACACGCCGATTTTTGCCATCTTTTCACATTCTGCCATAATGTCTTCTTTCGGCTGGATTCCCGCAATCAGCACGGAAGATACCTGTCCCCATCCGAAAACTCCCACCGCTTTTTCAAACGCCTTATAATAATGCTCGTACGAAATTTTCGATTTTCCAGGGCAAATCTTTTTCCTTAATTCGTCGTTTGCGACTTCCAGATTCATTATCGCGACGTCCGCGCCCGCATTTTTCAGTGCTACGATTTTTTCAAGGTCGGACGGCGGGGCAAACTCGATTGCGATTTTCGCGTCCGAAAACGCACGGATTTTTTTGACAAGGTCAATCCAGTAATCCGCCATGACGTCCGGGTTTTTATAAGTCCCGCCCGAAAAGTTGAGCATATTGTCTTTTGACAGTTCAAAAAGTTTTTTTATGGAATCTGCAAGGACGTCGGCGTCAAGCGGAGTTTCGCGCTCTTTCACGATACTGCAAAACCTGCATTTTTCGTTTTCCCTGTCATAACAGCAATTACTGTTCGGCCAGATCGTAACGCAACCCTTGGAGTGAAGCCTTGCAAAGTCGTCCACGACCGTGCCGGTGTGTGGGAGCGCGCCGAAAAACGAAACGGGGAAACTGTTTTTTCCGTCCGTTATAAAAAAATTGCCGTCATTTTCGTCCAGAAGATAGGGCGATTCGTGCGCGAAGTCGTCGGCGATACTGACGTTGCAATTCGTTTCCGAAAACCTTACGTTTAGGCTGTGCATTATTCCTTTTGTGAAAAAGTCGGGAAATTCCTTATATAATATGGCTTTTGCGTTGTCGCTTGCGCGCATACCTTTGGTCAGGAGTTCCGCCTTATAAAAAACTTGGTCGTTGATATTCATAGGTACCTCAATCGTATTTTATAATATCTTTTCTTTTTTCGCAACCGCAGCGGAAAAATCGTAATCCGAAAATCATAAAAAAATTCAAAAAACCCCTTTTACACGGCGGAATTTAGGTAAATTTAGGGTTTAAAAAATAAAATTAAGAAAAACAGTTCATTTTGATAGGCAAACTATCAACAAGTTTTTTATGAAAAGGAGGAATTATGGGAGCGAAAGAAAGAAACAAAAATTACGTGCTTGAAAAGGCAAAAGAAGTATTTTTGGAACGCGGGATCACGGGCGTTTCGATGGCGGACGTTGCAAAAGAAGCCGATTTCGGCGTGGCGTCGGTGTATCGCTACTTCGGAAACAGGAAGGCGTTGATTATGGAATGCGCCGTGTCCATATGGCAGGACAAACGCGATAAACTGCGCGTCGTTTATGAAAAAAATCTGTCGGAAAGCGGGTTTGAACAAATCGTCGTGCTTACGAAATATTTTTCGTGGCTTGTCGTGAACGAAAAGTCGTTTTCAAAGTTTTTGCTGTCGCTCGATTCGTTTCTGATGACGGAAGACGCGACGCGGGAAGAGAGAAAGGAATACGACGCGATACTGTTTGAGATTTACAAAATGTTTGAGGACGCGTACAAGACGGGACTTTCCGACAATACGGTCAGGGACATCGGCAGTTTTCAGGACTTTTATTTTGCGGCGACGCAGTCGCTTATCAGCCTGTCGCAAAGGCTCACGATGCGCGGCAACGTCGGCTTTGACGACGTATCGTTGCACGATAAGGTGAAACTTCTCGTGAGTATGTTCACAACGTATTTATCAAACGAAAAATAACTTTACCGTCAAATATTTGACGATAAAACGCAAAAACCGCCGAAACGGCGGTTTTTTGTATTAAGAGAAAAATTTTTCGGCGTTACAGCCCGAGGAAAATCGACGAATTTCTGAGGCTCGCGTCTTTGATTTTATCGTTGATGCTTAACGCGTGTTTGTCAAGATTTTGCCCGTTTTCGTCGGATATGTTTTGCGCGCGGAACTCGGCAATGATTTTCCCCGAAACGTCAGCAATAATTTCGTTTTTGAGTTTTGCCTCGCTTGTCGAATTTCCGCATTCGGTAAGGAACGACAACGCCGTTTCGACGTCGGACAGGATGGTGAGTTCCCGCATGCCGCGGTATGCCCATTTGTAAAAAGGCTCGTAAACGTTGTTCAGCAAATACACGCACGAAATCGCGCTTTTTACAAATTCGAAAATCGCAAGTTGCGCCGCGCCTGTCTCTTTTCTTGCGATAAGGCGGGGGTAGTTGTATTGTCCGGATTGGCTCATAGAAAGCGCGTGTGCCGCGATTTTTTTCAGACGGACGTCCTCGGGAAATCCTTTTTGCAAAACTTCGCGAATCCTTGAAAACTCGGCGCAGTTATTTATAAACATCTTGCCCGATACGGCGGTGCGTAGGGCGTATGGCGGGATTTTCAGCCAGTCGAAAGACGTTTCGGGCGCGGAACTTCTGCCGATAATGCTTTCGTAAAAGTCTTTGCACGAAAAAACGCCGTGGCGACTGCCGCCCGCCGGCGAAAATTTCAGACGGGAAAACCCGGAAAACTCGTCGGGAAGTTTATTGTACGCGCGGGTTAAGTCGAACCCGTATTTTTCGTAATCCGCGTCGCTTAAAAAAATGCAGAATCCCGGCTCGAAGTCGTGATCTTTTGAAACGTCGTCGTCGAAAAACAGACACTCGCTGCCTTGACCGACAAGCCCTGCGGACAACGTCGGCAAAAGAAAAGAGAAGTCTTTTTCAAGCATAGGCATTCCGAATTTTTCAAAATATTTTTCAGACAACTCAACGCCTTTCATAAATACTCCTTGCGCGCGCCGAAAGGTCTTGTGCGTCGACAAATCTTCCTGCGTCGGAAAAGGCGGACGCGCATTTTTCGCACACAAAGGCGTAATATCCGTCGCGCGTTACGCCTTCGTCGTTTAAGCACGAGAGGGCGTTGTCAAGGGCCTTGTCGACGTTTTCGTCGTCAAAGGGATCTTTTCTCAGAAAAGTTGTCGAAAGGTTTGTGTACGTCACCGCTTCGTCCAGCTTATTCCCGTTGTTTTTCGCAATTTCAAGTGCCTTTTCAAAATACGATATTGCGGTGTCGTAATCGCACAAATCGGCATATGACAGTGCGGAATTGTTGTATAAACCGCCGAATAGCGCATTATCTGCGTCAAGGTTTTTTGAAAAAACCTTGTTTACTTCGTCGTAAATTTTAAGCGCGCCGCGTGCGTCGCCAAAGGCTTTTTTGTTGGTTGCGACGTTCAGCAAAAACGTCGCGCCGCTTGTCGTTTCCGCCATATCCGTCTCGTCGATAAGCCGCAAAATTTCGGCGCAATATTTCTCGCTTTCTTCCTTGTTTCCCGTTTTTCTGAAAACCCCGGTGAGTTCGCTCGTCACGACGAGTTCGCCCCGTTTATCGTTCAAGGCTTTTGCCTCGTCAAGCCAGTATCTCAAAAGTTTTTCGGCGGACGCAAGATCGTTTCGTGACAAAAATTCGTCTTCCTTTTCGATAATGCGTTCGACGGGAATCGTCCCGTGAGTTTCGGTTTCGGGATAATAAAACTCTTTGCCGCCGCATGTCGCGCAGGCAGGCTCCTTATAATCGAATTCGTCGATACCCATAGTTTCTCCTTCCCGCGCGACGGCGTGATTGTCGCGCGTTTGACCTGATTCAAGAATAACACAAAATTCACGCCTTGACAACGGACGGCGCAAAGGTTATATTATTACTATTGATATTTATAAATAACATAATAAACAATAAGGCGGTATGTTGAAAAAATGATAAGAAGAATCGAGTCGGCGGACAGGGCGGATTATATAAAGTTCGCAAAAGAGTTTTATACGTCGGACGCCGTCACGCACGACGTTCCCGAAGAATACCTGACGCTGACCTTTGAAACGCTTGTCGAAGGCAACCCGTTTTCGGACGGTTATATGATTGAAAGCGACGGCGAAAACGTCGGATACGCTCTCGTTGCGAAAACGTTTTCGCAAGAAGCGGGCGGCATGGTTGCATGGTTTGAAGAATTGTATCTTTCGGAAAAGGCGCGCGGAAAAGGACTCGGCACGCTTGCTTTAATGTACCTTGAAGGCAAGTACGTTTCGGAAGGGTACAAGAGAATAAGGCTTGAATACACGGCGGAAAACGAGCGCGCGGCGAAACTTTATCGACATCTCGGGTTCAAGACGCTTGATTATTTGCAAATGCTGAAAGATTTCAAATAAAAAAAGAAAAGGGAAAAGGGGAAAATATGGGGAAAATTATCGTAATCGGCGCGGGACAAGGCGGACTTGTCGCGGCAAAGCATCTTAAAAATTTCGGGCACGACGTAGTTGTGTACGAGGCGGAAAGCCGCGAAAACGCGGCGCATCCCTGGCGCGACGATATAAGGCGCGCCGTTTTCGAAGAATCGGGCTTAACGCCGGTTCCCGTTTCCGACTGCGTCCAGAAAAACAAATGGAAATTCGTGTCGCCCGACGAAAAGTCGACGCTTAAAGTGCCGATGACGCCGCCGCTTGAAGAAATCGCAATCGACAGACGATATCTTCTTGAATACCTGCTGCAAGAATGCGAAGGCGTCGAAGTGCATTTTGAAAGCCCTGTCGAAAGCCTTATTGTGGAAAGTGAAAAGGTTGCGGGAGTCAGGGTAAACGGCAAAGACGTCCGCGCGGATATGGTCATCGACGCGTCGGGTTACAACTCGAAATTCCGCCGGGAAGTCCCGAAAAAGTTTGGTATTCCGGAGCCGGAATCCGACGATAAATTTTGTGCGTTTCGGGGATATTATCGCGCCGATCTCAACAAAAATCTGCCGAATCCGCCGTGCACGCTTTACATAAAACACCTTGGCGGTGTCGGCATCAGCTGGTGCAATCTGTCGCAGGACAACGTTGCGGACGTGCTTGTCGGGCGCATCGGTAGCCTTTCCGACGAAGAACTCGAAAGGGCGAAAACAAGCCTTCTTAAAAATCACGATTTCAACACCGGGGAGCCGATCGTGGAGCGGCGCGTTGATATTTCGTTGCGCTATCCCGCGGGCGTACTTGTCGCAGACGGATACGCAATCGTCGGCGACAGCGCGTATATGACGATGCCTATGATGGGCAGCGGTATCGAAAGCGCGATGAAAGCAGGCAGAATGCTTGCCGAAACAATCGGGACGGACTGCGACTTTTCGGCAAAGAGTCTATATCCGTATCAACTCAAATTTTATAAGCAGTTCGGTTTTTTGTACGTTTTCGTGGACGTCTTGAAACGCTGGGCGCTCAATCTCCCCGAAAAAGACGTGAACTGGGCGTTTTCAAGCGGTCTCGTTACCGACGACGATATGGCGCTGCTCAGCACCGACGAAAACGCAAAAGGGTTGTCTTTTTTGACTATCCTTAAAAAAATCGGAATCCTTTTCAAAAACTTTTCGCTTGTCTGCCGCGCCGTGAAATACGCGGTGCGCGGGCTTAACGCGATGGCGGTCGCAAAACGAATCCCCAAAAACTACGACACGGAAAAGGTCAGAAAGTGGTCGGAAAAACTCGACAAAAAGGTCAGAGGAAAGAAAAAGAGATAAATCCGCCGTGAAAACGAAAGAAACAACAATCAAAATATTGTTCTCGGCAATCGTGTGTGCGCTGATATCGGCGACGATGTTTTCAATGAAACCGCCGCGCGCCGTTTCGTACGCCGAAACAGGAATTTGCCCGCACGAATACGACGACGATTGTGACGACGAATGCAATCTTTGTGGTGAAAAGCGCACGCCGATGCATTATTTCGGCGAATGGACCGTCGTAAAAGAAGCCACCAACGACGAAGAAGGACTGAAAGAGCGAACGTGCATCAGGTGCAACGTAAAGCAGCAGGCGATTTTGCAAAAGACCGCCGTCCCCGAACCGCAAAAAGAAAAAATCCTTTCAAAATCGGATATCGCGGGGATTGTCGTAGGAAGCGTTGCGGCAGGGGGAATCGTCGCATTTATCGGGGCGACGCTGATAAAAAAGAGACGCAAAAAATAAGGCGCGCGAAAGTGCGTTTTTATTTTTAATAAAATGTCGAAAATCGTCACCCGAAACGGTTGACAATAATAAAGTTTGAGATTATATTTTTGTCGCTATGGAAAACGAAAACGAGCAACTTGTCGTGCCGCCCGAAAGCGAACGGGAAAAAACCGAAGAAGGGCAGACGACAAGCGCAGAAAACGAAATAGTAAGCGTCGAAAACGCAGAAACGTCGGAAACCGCCGCGACCGACAACGCGGAGGATTTGCCGAAAAAGAAAGGTCAGCGCGATATGACGGAAGGCGTCATCTGGAAACAAATTCTGGCGTTTGCGCTGCCGATACTTTTGTCCAACGTCATACAGCGGTTGTATAACGCGGTCGACTCCATCGTCGTAGGGCGGTTTGTCGGGCACGAAGCGCTTGCGGCGGTTGGCAGCAACAACAGTATAATCAACGTTTTCGTGTCGCTGTTTTTGGGAATATCCGTGGGCGCGGGCGTTGTCGTCGCGCAATACTACGGCGCAAAGGACGATGAAAAACTCAAAAAATCCGTGCAGACCTGCGCGTTTCTGGCGATTGTTTCGGGCATAGTGCTGACAATCGGCGGATACTTCCTTGCGGAGCCCATATTAAAGCTCGTTCATACCCCCGAAAACGTAATGGCGCTGAGTCGCGAATATTTGCAGATTTATTTCTTGGGCGTTCTCGGCGCGCTTATATACAATATGGGATCGGGAGTGATACTCGCGGTCGGCGACAGCAAGCGGCCGTTTTTGTATTTGCTGTTCGCGTGCTGCTTGAATATCGCGCTGGACGTAGTGTTCGTAAAGACGCTCGGTATGGGCGTTGCGGGTGCGGCGTGGGCGACTCTTATTTCGCAATACGTATCGGCGATTCTGGTCACGTTAAGGCTTCTTCTGACAAAACAGAACTATAAACTGTCGTTTCGGCATTTTAAGATTGACAAGTCGATTCTCAAAAACATATTCAAAGTCGGTCTTCCCGCAGGGTTGCAGTCAAGCATGTACAGCGTCGGGAACCTGCTTATCCAGTCAAGTCTGAACACCTTCGGATCGGTCGTTATGGCGGGCTGGGTTGCCGCGATGAAAGTGGACGATTTCACTTATGCACCCATTTGTTCTTACGGCATGGCGATGAACAGTTTCGTCGGGCAGAACGCCGGCGCAAAGCGCATGGACCGCGTGAAGAAAGGCTTTTACACCGCGCTTATTATGAGCGTCGTTACGGCGGTCGTAATCATTGTCCCCGTGCTGATTTTAAGGGGCGACGTCGTTCGCATATTCAATAAGGAAGCGGACGTCGTGAGCGTAGGCTCGGACATCATTCTGCACATCTGCCCGTTTTACGTGATTTTCGGCATGTGCGAAGTTTTCTCGGGCACGCTGAAAGGGCTTTCAAAGTCGCTGACGGCGTTTATAATCACGTTTGTCGGCATACTCTTGACAAGGATAATCTGGCTTTACACGGCGGTGCTTATGACGCACAATCTCACGGTATTGTTTATGATTTACCCGATAAGTTGGGTTGTGACCGCCGCGATATACTTCATATACCTTGCCGTCAAAAAATGGGACGGAATGCTCGATATGACCGCGGAAGACAGGTTTATCGAAAAACTCAGACATATCGGCAAAAAGAAAACCGCGTGAAAACACAAAAAGAAATATCGTTTGTTTTATAAAACATATAATATAACAAATATACAGACGGCGAAAAAACTAAAAAATCGTAAAAACTTTTTGAAAACCCCTTGACAAACGCATAAAGGGGTTTTATAATTACAAACAGTTGAACAGTTATTCAAATGTTTGACAAAAGGAAAAGAAAAATGAAAGAAACAAAAATCGAAAAAAACGAATTTTGCGAAGAAGTGCACGCGCACGACGAAACGGTGCAGAAGGTCAAAGCAAGCCTTTCCGACGCCGATTTATTGTTTGACGTTGCGGAACTTTTCAAAATCTTCGGCGACAGCACCCGCGTCAATATCCTTGCGACGCTTTCAAAAAACGAACTGTGTGTATGCGACGTCGCGGCGGTACTTAATATGACGGTCAGCGCGGTATCGCATCAACTCAGGATTCTTCGCCACAACAAACTCGTGAAGGCGAGAAGAAGCGGCAAAGAAGTGTTTTATTCGCTTGCGGACAACCACGTCGTGAAGATTCTGGAACTTGCAATCGACCACGTAAAAGAGTAAAAAATCAAAGAGGTAACAAATATGAAAAAGACGGTAACCATTAAAGACATCGACTGTGCAAACTGCGCCGCGAAAATCGAACGCGACGTGCAAAAAATCAACGGCGTTAAAAGCGCAAGTCTGAATTTCTTCGGACAGCGTCTGCAATTCGAATGTGACGAAGAAGATTACGAAAGAATCGCAAAAGAAATCGTGCATTGTGCAAAGAAAGTCGAACCGGATTGCGTAATCTTGGGTTTATAATACAAAAATGAAAGATAAAGATAAGAAAAAGTTATCAAAAAACCAAATAAGGCTCATACGTTTTTGTGTGTGCCTTGCCGCGTTTATCGTGCTTTACGCCATAGGCAAGACCGTCGGTATGCCGTGGTACGTGGGACTTGCGACGTATCTTGTCGTGTACTTCGCGATAGGCTACGACGTGCTGTACCGCGCCGCGAGAAACATCGTGCACGGGCAGGTTTTCGACGAAAACTTTTTAATGTGCGTGGCGACGGTCGGCGCGTTTGCAATCGGCGAATATCCCGAAGCCGCGGCGGTCATGCTTTTTTATCAGCTTGGCGAACTGTTTCAGGATTACGCCGTCGGAAAGAGCAGGAAATCCATTGCGTCGCTTATGGATATCCGCCCCGACAAGGCTGTAATATTTAAGGACGGACAGGAAACCGAAGTCGCGCCCGAAGAAGTTAAAATCGGCGACGTTATCGTCGTGAAAGCCGGCGAAAAAATCCCCGTCGACGGTGTGGTGATAAAGGGCAGCGGCAGTCTCGATACGTCCGCGCTCACCGGCGAAAGCGTGCCGCAAACCGTGTCTGAAAACAGCATCGTTTTAAGCGGCGCCATCAACCTTTCCAGCGTTTTGTATATCCGCGCCGAGAAAGAGTTTTACGACAGCACCGTCGCAAAAATTCTCGACATGGTGGAAAACGCTTCCGCAAAGAAAGCGAAAGCCGAAAACTTCATCACGAGATTTGCAAGATATTACACCCCCGCGGTCGTTATCACGGCGGTTGTACTTGCGATTCTGCCCCCGCTCGTCATCGATATGAGAAGCGGCGCGGTCTGGATCTCGTGGCTCAATCGCGCGCTTACGTTCCTTGTCATCAGTTGTCCGTGCGCGCTTGTCATCAGTGTTCCGATGTCGTTTTTCGGCGGTATCGGCTGCGCGTCCAGAAAAGGCATACTTTTCAAGGGAACGAGTTATCTGGAACTTATCGACAAGGCAAATATATTCGTGTTTGATAAAACCGGTACGTTGACGAAAGGTACTTTCGACGTCAAAAAGGTTATACCCGCGGAAAACCGCGACGAAATCCTGCGCGTTGCGTGCATCGCCGAAAGCGGCAGCCTGCACCCCATCGCAAAAAGCATTTACAAAGCGTACGGAAAGTCCGTCGACAGTTCCGAATATCAAATCACGGAACGCTCGGGACGCGGTATGGAAGCGACGGGACCCGAAGGGCGCATACTTTGCGGCAGCGGGAGATTGCTTGTCGAAAACGGCGTTGCGATTATCCCCGTCGAAGAAGTCGGAAGCGTGGTGTACGTCGCAAAAGACGGTCAATATCTCGGTGCGATTCTGATTGCGGATACCGTCCGCGACGACGCGAAAGAAGTCATAAAAGAACTGAAAGAGCAGGGCGCAAAAACCGTCATGCTTACGGGCGATAACGAAAAATACGCACGCGCGGTTGCCGAAGAAGTCGGCATCGACGATTTCAAATTCGGTCTTCTTCCCGCGGACAAAGTCGTCGAAATGGAAGCAATCATGGAAAATAAGGGCAAAAAAGACAAGGTCGTGTATGTCGGCGACGGCGTCAACGACGCCCCCGTTCTTATGCGTGCAGACGTCGGTGTTTCGATGGGCGGCGTAGGCAGCGACAGCGCGGTCGAAGCGTCGGATATGGTGCTTATGCACGACAACCTTACGGGGCTTGTTTCGGCGCGGAAAATCAGCAAAAAAACTCTTAAACTCGCATACGAAAACATCGTGTTCATATTGCTTGTCAAAGCCGTCGTGCTTATTCTCGGCGCGCTGGGCATAGCGAGTATGTGGCTTGCGGTGTTTGCGGACGTGGGTGTGGCGGTGTTGGCGACGCTCAATTCTATGCGTGCCCTTACTAGTAAAAAGTCATAATTTTGCGCCTTTTCGGCGTTTTTGCAGAACCCGAAAACCCGTGTACGCTCAGTACACTAGGGTTTTCGGAACCTACAAAGAACCCCGAAAATCCATCAAAATTCTGACTTTTTATGAGAATATGAGAAGTTTATTTTTTAACTAAATCTTAACTTCGGATTAAAGTAATCTTTAACTTGCGCGGTTATGATTAAGCCATAAAGTTTCATAACATAATTTTCTCCCATTATTGAGAAGGGGCGTCCAAAGAGGGCGCTCTTTTTCTTTTGGCGCGTGCGGGCAATAAAGTTGCCTTTTTTGTAATTGCATATTATAATAGACAGATGTAAGAGGATTCAAAATCGACCGTATGTTTTTATTGCTTGCGTTAATTTATCTTATTTTCATATCGCTTGGGCTTCCCGATTCGCTTTTCGGAGCGGCGTGGCCGGTCATGCACGTTGACTTCAACGTGAACGAAAGTTTCGCAAGCATATATATGATAATCACCGCGGTCGGCTCGGGCGGCGTAAGTTTTATTGCGGGGCCGCTCATCAGAAAATTCGGTACGGGCAAAGTGACGGTGGTGTCGATTTTGCTTACCGCCGTCGGCATGCTTGTCATCGGTTTTTCGGTGCATATCGCGATGGCGATTTGCGGTTCCATACTTATGGGGTTTGGCGCGGGCGCAATCGACACGGGGCTCAACAACTACGTTTCGACGCATTATAAGGCGCGGCATATGAACTGGTTGCACGCGTTCTGGGGCGTGGGAGTTACGTTAAGCCCGATAATTATGGGCGCGTTTCTGGACCAGAACAACAACTGGCGCGGCGGATACAGATGCGTGTCGTGCATACAGTTCGCGATATTCGCGGCCTCGCTTTTTTCGTTGCCGCTTTTTAAGAAGTACGAACACTCCGTGACGGTTGAAACGCTTGTCGGGGCGGCGCCCGACGAAAGCGAAGAAGAAAACGAAAATACGACGAAAGAACAGGCGGAAGAAGACGGCGAAAAGCCGAAAAAGAAGAAGCCTGCAATTTTTGAAATATTGAAAATCAAGGGCGTGGCGTGGGCGGTTTTGTCGCTTGGCATATACACTTCGATGGAATTTCTGATCGGCACGTGGGGCGCAAGTTACGCCGTCAACACAAAGGGCGTATCGCCCGCAGACGCTGCCCGCTGGGTGTCGCTGTATTTCGGCGGAATTATGGCAGGAAGGGTAATCAGCGGGTTTATCTCTTATAAATTTGACGATAAAGTCCTTATTAGGTTGGGAATTGTCGTCATGACAATCGGAATGATAGTGTTTGCGTTGCCCATCGGGAAATACTCGCTTGTGGGGCTTCTGCTCATCGGCACGGGCTTTGGTCCGGTGTTCCCGTCGACGATACACGCAGTACCGTTCAGGTTCGGCACGAAGTATTCCGCGGACATTACGGGAATACAGATGGGCGGCTCTTACGCAATCGGCTGGGCGGTGCAACTCACGTTCGGATTCGTCGCGCAAAAGGTCGGTTTTTTGTTCATGCCGTACTTACTGCTTGCGTTTGCGGCGGCGCTGCTTATCGTAAGCGAAATCACGAACAAAGTCACCGCAAAACACAAAGTCGCGGCGGAGCAAATATCGTAAAAAATGAAACAGCGCGTTAAGAAATCGTTGATAATCGTTGCAATCGGCGTGGTGGTAAACGTCGCGCTTGCGCTCATCAAAATGTACGTCGGGCTTTCAAGCAACAGTCTTTGCATAATGCTTGACGCGATCAACAATTTTTTTGACATTTTGACGGCGATAGTGGCAGGGGTAGCGTTTTGCACGCTTCTTATCCCGCGCAGTGAAAAGGCGCCGTACGGCTACGGCAGGACGGAGTATCTTGCGGGGTTTATCGTCGCGGCGACTTCGGTCGTGGTCGGCGGGCTGTTTCTGATAAGGTCGCTTAACCGCATGGCGATGCCCGAGCCGGTATGGTTCGGTGTAAAAAGTTGCATATTGATATCGGTGACCGTGCCGGTAAAACTCGGACTGGGGCTTATCTACTATTTTGCCGACAAGAAGATGAAGTCGCCTGCGCTCAAAGCCTTGGCGATTGACAGTTTTATGGACGTCGGCATAACAGTGACTTCGGTGGTATCCTTTGCGGTATCTGCTCGCGTTGACTACGCCGCGGACGCGATTGTCGGCATCGTCATAAGCATTGCGGTTATCGTATTTGCGATAAAGGCAGTCAGGGACAACGTAAAGGCGGTTGTGTCGGGCGACGGCGCAAACGACGAGAAAGAAGCGATATACAAAGAGTGCGAAAAGGTCGGCGTGACCGTTGTGAAGACTCAACTTCACGATTACGGTTACGGCGCAAAAATCGGCGTCGTCATCGTGAAAAACGGCGACGAAAACGTATTTTCCGACATTTCCCGAAAAGTTCGCGAAAAAACTGGCGCGGAAATTAAATTTATCATTGAAAATAACGGCGAAAACGCCGAAGAACAAAACAACTGAGGTGAAGATATGAGAAAGAAGAAATTCGACGAAACGAACGACGTTTCTTTCAGCGTGGAAACAACCGAATTCGGCACGCGTGAAAAGAGAAAGAAAGAGAAAAAGGTCCTTTCGCCCGAAGAAAAGAAAAAGCGTACGATAAAAGCGCTGATTATCACGGCAAGCGTCGTGCTTGTCCTTGCGATATTCTTTGGCGGTTGCGCGATAAGTTCGGCTGTCGGCACGAAGTCGCTTATCAAGCAAGGGCAGAGTTTTGACAAAGTCGAATATACCGAGCATACGCAGCTTGTCCCGACGTTTGACGAAAGCCTTGGATACTACGTATTTACGAAGGAAGACGGCCGCGACTTCAAGGTGTTGCAGTTCACCGACGTCCATATCGGCGGCGGCGCGTTTTCGCACAAAAAGGACGCGTGGGCAATGAACGCCGTCGCGACGATGATAAGGAAAGAGCAACCCGACTTTGTCGTGGTCACGGGCGACATCGCGTATCCCGTACCTTTCCAGTCGGGCACGTTCAACAACAAAAACGCCACGATGATTTTCGCGGAAATGATGGAAACCCTCGGCGTGTACTGGACGTTCGCGTTCGGCAACCACGACACCGAGTATTACAGCCGTTATTCGCGCGTGGATATTTGCAACTATTATAAGGAAAGAAACTTTAAGTACTGCTTGTTCGACGCGGGCGTTTGCGACGAAAAGGACTATATCGGCGACGACGCAATGGGCTTCGGCAACAATATGTTCGTGGTCAAAAATTCGGATGGCAGCATCAATCAGGCTCTCGTAACGTTCGACAGCCACAGCTACATCGACGGAGACTACTTCGGCGCGGCGTGGAAATACGACAATATCCACCAGTGCCAGGTCGATTGGTATACCCGCGAAATGGCGAAGTTGAGAAAAGCAAACGGCGATAAAAAAGTCAACAACCTTGTGTTCTTCCACATTCCGCTGCGCGAATACCGCGATGCCTGGGCGAACGTTATCGACAAACTCGGCGACGGTAAAACACCGAACGTCGGCGATAAATTCGTATCCGAACGCGGCACGACCGAGTTTATCTACGGTACGATGGGCGAAAACAACAAAACCAAAAACGGTCAACGCACCTACGGCGTCTTCTGCGGAATGCGTACGGACGAACTGTTTGAGGCAGGGCTTGAAAACGACATGCAGGGCGTCTTCTGCGGTCACGACCACTACAACAACTTCTCCGTAAACTACACGCCGAAGGGCGCAACCCGCTCGATCCGCCTGACGTACGGCATGTCCATCGACTATCTCGCCTATGTCAGCGTCAGAGACCACGCACAACGCGGCTGCACGCAAATCTTGCTGAAAGCCGATAACTCCTTTGAATGCGCCCCCAAGAACTACTATAAGGACTACAACGTGACTCCCGAAAAACCCGAAAGGAAGAAATAACGTTTCCGCAATTCCAGACTACAAAAAGGCTTGCCACACGGTAAGCCTTTTTCTTTGCGTTGTTCGGCGTGCCGATGTCATAAAACCGTTTGTTTTTTTCTGGCATACAACAAAAACAGAAAATTTTTCATATCCCCGTTGACAAACGGAAAGGGTGCCGATTTATAATTTATAATATACGCGCGAAGATTTTCGTCTGGGGGCGATGTTTTAACAAACGAAAAAACAATCGTGGAGTGTTTGATAACAATTCGCACGTTTTCGCGATATCGTTTCGGGAAAGGCAAGGGGGCATTATGCACAAAGAAAGCAAACTCGCAAAAAACAAGGCGTTCGGAATCTTTCTGATGATTCTCGGCGTGTTCGGTTTTTTGATTATCATACACAGGCTGTGCTGTTACAAGTTCGAATATGACGAAAAATTCAGCCCTGTCGATTACGGAAAATTTAATATTCTGTCTTTCTTCACAATTCAATCCAACGTGTTCGTATACGTGTATCTTATTTGCGCGGGGCTTGCGTCTCTCGGCGTCGAGGGGGCAAAGAAGGTTGCGTACAATCCGCTTGTCGGCGCAATGGCAACGACGTATATCCTTGTTACCGGGCTCGTATACACCGCGGGCATTCCCATGGGATTTACTCCGCCGTTCAAGTGGGGCGATTCCTATCACGCGATGAGCAGTTTCATTCAGGTGTATTTCCATATGATTATACCGCCGATTATGCTGATATTGTGGTTTTTCCCGTTCACGGACAGGCGCACGAATCATAAGACGGTATGGGCGTTTGCGATATATCCGTTTGTGTATTCGCTCTTTTCCATAATCCGGGGCGCGGTGGGGAAAATGCACTTTTATCCTTATCCGTTTTATCGTCCCGAATTTATATGGTCGATATTCTCAAAAGGCGACGTCAATTATCCGCTTGCGTATTTTCTGATGTTCATCGTGCTTATGGCGGGAATGTTGTTGTTTGTCGGCATAGGCAGGCTTATGATGTTCATAAACGATAAAATGATAAATAAAACGTTTTGCCGTGGCAACGAGTGCACGGTGAGCGAACAAAGCGACGCGGACGCCGGTTAAGTCTTCCGGTATTCGGTTGTTGACTTTGGGGCGAAATGGTGATATTCTATCGTTGCAAAAAAGGAGAAAATATGAAGGCGGCAATTATAGGGCTGGGCGTTATCGGAAAGGTTCATTACGACGTTTTGAAAAAGCAGGGTGAGGACATAGTTGCACTTTGCGACATAGATGCGGCGAAGTTGAACGGCTATGACAACGTCAAAAAATATTTCGACTACAAGAAGATGCTGGATGAAGAGAAAATCGACGTCGTGCATATTTGCACGCCGCACTATCTGCACGCCGATATGACGATATACGCGCTTGAAAGAAACGTGAACGTGCTGTGCGAAAAACCGCTGTGCATAAGGAAAGAAGACGTCGCGCGGATTATCGACGCGGAAAATAAGTCCGAGGCGATGCTCGGCGTATGCCTGCAAAACAGATTTAATAAATCCAGTCAATTTGTCAAAAGGTATTTTCAAAACAAAAAAATCGATTTCGCTTTCGGCAACGTGTTGTGGCATCGCGACAAGGCGTATTATGCGTCGGGAGAATGGCGGGGTAAGAAAGAAACCGAAGGCGGCGGAGTGCTTATCAATCAGGCAATACATACGCTTGATCTGATGCAATGGATTTGCGGTGAGCCGACGAGCGTCCTCGCCAACACGTACAATTATTCGCTTAAAGACGTCATCGAGGTGGAAGACACCGCCGTCGCGCTGTTCAAAGGAGACACGGATTTTGAGTTTTTTGCCACAAATACCGCAAAAACCGATTTACCGGTCGAAATACGTTTCATTGCAGGCGGCGATATCGTTACGCTTTATCCCGACAAGGTGCTTATCAACGGCGACGTCGCCGATATCGAAAACGAAATCGAATGGAACGGGAAACGCGCCTACGGCAACGGACACGAGAAACTTATCGGTCATTTTTACGATTGCGTCGCGAAAAAAGAAAAATTTCCGATTGACGGCAGCGAAGCGGCAAAATGCGTGAATGAAGTCCTTTCCGCGTATGAAAGCGACGGAAAACTCGTTGAAATATAAAAGAAAAATCGTTATTCAGGAAAAAACCGTAAAAACAGCCCGAGCGGGCTGTTTTTTATTGCAAATTTTTCAATTAAGGTTGCAAATTTATCGATGCGTAAAATTGCTTCGGCGTTATGCCGAACTCGTTTTTGAACGCGCGGAAAAAGTGTGTATAATCCGAGAAACCGCATTTTGCAAACACTTCGGTTATCGGGAAGCCTTCTTCGATAAATTGTTTTGACAAGACCAGCCGTTTTTTAAGGATATATCGGTGGGGGGAAGTGTTGGTGTATTCCTTGAAAATGTGCGCGAAGTAGTATTTGTCCACGAACAACGCAGACGCGATTGCGTCAAGGGACAGATCTTGCGAGATATGTTCGGAAATATAATCAATGGCTTTTGTCACGCAGGGATTTGCTTTTCCCAATATGGTGAAATCGTCGCGGTTTTGCAAGAAATACTGTCCCAGCAACACAAGCAAAGCCTTTATGCGCTCCTCGTTTTCGACGTCCGCGCCGAAGTCGCCGGTTTGTGAAACGGAAAAGCCGTCCAGAATATGGCGGATTTTGTCCGAAACCGCGCTGTTGCGGATAAGAAAAGCGTTGTGTTCGTGCGCCTGCAAAAAACAGGTGTTCAGGTCGGTTTTTGCGGTTGAGATGCGTTTCAAATATCGTTGATTAAGCCACACAACAAACCTTTCGTACGTCATGGCGGAGTCTTTGATGTCAAGCTGATGAAGTTTGTTGGGAGGAATCAACAGCACGTCGCCCGGGCGCAGGGAATACTTGCAATCTTCCACGATGTACGACGCAGAACCCTGCAAAAAGAAATAGATTTCCGAAAAATCGTGAGAATGCATTTCCACCGTTTTGAAATCCTTGTCTTTTTTGTGATGCACCTCGTAAGTCGAGTTGCTCATTTGTTGATTTTCGTATTTTGTTCCGCTCATATCTTAACAATACTCCAAAACCGCAAGATATGCAAGTAAAAAAGCAAAAAATAAAATTTACTATGCAAAAGTTGTGTGATAAAATATTTTTAATAAGGAGAAAGGAAAATGGGATTTTTTGATGAAAATCTTTTGCTGACCGGCGACACCGCACGCGGAATTTACAAAAGCATTGCGGATTTGCCGATTATCGACTATCACTGTCATCTCAACGAAGCGGATATTAAAAACGACAAGAAGTTTTCCGACATAGGGGAACTGTGGCTTTCGGGCGACCATTACAAGTGGCGCGCGATGCGTCTTTCAGGCATTGACGAAAGTTATATCACGGGCGACCGCTCTTACGAAGAAAAGTTTTTGAAATACGCAAAGATTATGCCAAAACTTTTCGGCAATCCGCTTTATTACTGGACGCATATGGAGCTTAAACAAATTTTCGGCATTACGGAGCCTTTGAACGAAGACAGCGCAAGCCGTATTTACGAAAAAGCAAACGAAATTCTGCAAGGGCTCAGCGTGCAAAAACTGCTTGAAAAATTCAGGGTGGAGTATATCGCAACCACCGACGATCCGTTTTCCGATTTATCTTGCCACGGCGATATAAACGGGGTGAAGGTGCGCCCGACGTTCCGTCCCGACAGATGTTTTTCGGAAGGCGTCGACAAAACGGCGCTCGAAGATAGGTTGGACTATTTCGTTTCCAAAGGCTGCAAGATTGCAGACCACGGATTCGATGATTTTTCCGACACGCAAAATATCGAATGGCTGATTGAAAAATGCTTTGAAAAGGGAGTCGTTTTGCAGCTGCATTTCGGCACTTTCCGAAACGTCAATACCGCGGCGTTTAACAAAATCGGGAAAGACAGTGGGTTTGACGTTTTCAGGGCAAGCGTTGACACCGACGCGCTTGCACGACTTCTTGACAAAATGCACACAAGACTTGGGGATTTGCCAAAAATCATACTTTATCCGCTCAACGACGAATGTTTAAGGGCGGTTTGTGCGATTTCAGGCGCATTTCCCAACGTTATTGTCGGTGCGGCGTGGTGGTTTAACGACACCGTATCGGGCATAAAAAGACAACTTGAAACCGTGTCGGAATATGCGGTTCTCGGCACGAATCTCGGCATGCTTACCGACAGCAGATCGTTCAGTTCGTACGTGCGGTTTGATTTTTACCGAAGGATACTTTCATCGTTTATCGCAGATAAGGTCGACCAGGGCGAGTATGACGAAAAGTCCGCGCTCGCGCTTGCAAAAGATATTGCATACAACAACGTAAAGGAGGTTTTGGGACTGTGAAAATGACCTTCCGCTGGTATGGAGAAAACGATTGCATACCGCTGAATTACATAAAACAAATACAGGGAATGAGCGGGGTTGTGACCGCCGTTTACGACACGCCCGTCGGAGAAGTCTGGAAAGAAGAAAAACTTGAAAGGCTCAAAAATCTTGCAAACGACGCGGGGCTTGATATGGAAGTTATCGAGTCCGTCCCCGTGCACGAAGACATAAAACTCGGCAAACCTACGAGAGACAAGTATATCGAAGCGTACAAGCAAAATATCATCAACTGCGGGAACGTCGGCGTCAGGTGCATTTGTTATAATTTTATGCCCGTGTTCGACTGGCTAAGGACAGACCTTTATTTCAAGCATAAAGACGGCTCGACATCGCTTGCTTACGATCACGAAAAATTGCTTGCGCTCGATCCCAAAAACCTGCATTTGCCGGGCTGGGACGAAAGTTATTCGTTGGTAGAACTCAATAAACTTCTGGACGAATACAATGGAATCACGCACGAGAAACTGTTTGAAAACCTTGTGTATTTTCTGAATGCGATTATGCCTGCCTGCGACGAAGCGGGCGTCGATATGGCGATACATCCCGACGATCCGCCGTGGGATATGTTCGGTTTGCCCAGAATTATTTGCAAAGAAGAAGACTACGATAAGTTGTTTAAGGCGGTACCGAATAAGCACAACGGAATAACGTTCTGCACGGGAAGTCTGGGTGCGGGCAGGTTCAACGATCTTCCGAAAATGGCGGCAAAATATGCAAACAGAATTTATTTTGCACATCTTCGTCAGCTGAGATACGACGGAGAAATAAATTTTTACGAAAACGGACATCAGACCGACTGCGGAAACGTCGACGTGTACGCGATAGTCAAAGCGCTTGCCGAAAACGGGTTTGACGGATACGTTCGTCCCGACCACGGCAGAAACGTGTGGGGCGAAGACGCAAAGCCCGGATACGGACTGTTTGACAGAGCGATGGGCGCGTGTTATCTCACGGGACTGTTCGAGGCGGTCGAAAAGGATATAAAAGGAGAAAAAAAATGAAAGTTCCTTTCAAAGTAGATTTAAGTGACAAAATCGTTGCAATAACGGGTGCGGGCGGCGTGATTTGCTCGGAATTTGCCCGTGCGCTTGCGGAGTGCGGCGCAAAAGTCGCGCTTCTGGACGTAAACTTCGACGCGGCGAAAAAAGTCGCGGACGAGATTGGCGAAAACGCGTTTGCCGTCAGGTGCAACTGCCTTGACAAAGACGAAATCAGAAAAGCCAAAGGAGAAGTTGTCAAAAAGTTCGGACAAGTCAACTTCCTTATCAACGGCGCAGGCGGAAATAATCCCAAAGCGACCACCGACAACGAGGTTATGACGGCGGATCTTGAAGGCACGAAAGACTTTTTCGCCCTTGAAGAAAGCGGGCTTAAATTCGTGTTTGACCTTAATATTACGTCGGCGTTTCTGGTGACGCAGGTGTTTGCAAAAGATATGGTCAAAACAGGCGGAAACATCATCAATATTTCGTCGATGAATGCGTTCAGACCGCTCACCAAAATCCCTGCATACAGTGCGGCGAAAGCGGGCGTATCCAATTTTACCGAATGGCTTTCCGTGCATTTTGCGCCGTGTAATATTCGTTGCAACGCAATCGCGCCGGGATTTTTCGTGACAAATCAGAACAGGGCACTATTGTTCAATGCGGACGGCACGCCAACGGCAAGAACGGGCAAGATTTTGAACGCAACGCCGATGAAAAAATTCGGCGAAATAAGCGACCTTATCGGGTGTCTGTTGTGGCTTGCCGACGACAAAGCAAGCGGATTCGTAACGGGTGCGGTTATCCCCGTTGACGGCGGATTTTCGGCATACAGCGGAGTGTAATATGAAACAAGTAATTCCCGTTGTCGTCATAAACGACGAAAAAGAAACGATAGAAATTCTCTCGAAATTGAGAGAAGGCGGCATAAACTGTGCGGAAATCACCTTCCGTACGGCGTGCGCGAAAGAAGCAATCGCAATCGGCACGAAAGCCTTTGAAGATATGAATATCGGCGCGGGTACGGTTATCAACGCCGAGCAGGCAAAAAGCGCGGTACAGGCGGGCGCAAAGTTCATCGTGTCCCCGGGGTTCTCCGACGAAGTGGCTCGCTATTGTACAGACGAGAAGATTCCGTATTATCCGGGGTGTGTGACTCCCACCGAGATTATGCGCGCGCTCTCGTACGGGCTGAACGTCGTTAAGTTTTTCCCGGCGGGCGTATATGGCGGTCTGAAAGCGATGAAAGCGTTGTCGGCGCCGTTCCCGCAGGTCAGATTTATACCGACGGGCGGTGTGGATTTAAGCAATTTGAAAGAATACCTTGATTTCGATAAGGTGTACGCCGTCGGCGGCTCTTTTATGATGAAAGGCGATATCGTAAAAAACTGTAAGGAGATTGTAAAGATATGCGAGTTGTGACGTTTGGAGAAATAATGCTTCGTCTGGCACCCGAAAACTATTTGCGGTTCGTACAGGCGGACAGGCTTGAAGCGACTTTCGGCGGTGCGGAAGCGAACGTTGCCGTGTCGCTTGCAAATTTCGGCGACGACGTTTCGTTTGTGAGCAAACTTCCGTCCCACGAGATAGGACAAAGCGCGATAAATTCCCTTCGCAAATTCGGCGTCGATACGTCGTTTGTCGCAAGAGGCGGCGAGCGAGTCGGCATTTATTACTGCGAAAAGGGCGCGAGCCAACGCCCGAGTAAAGTCATATACGACAGGGCGGGCAGTGCAATCGCAACCGCAACCGACGACGACTTCGACTGGGACAAAATTTTCGACGGCGCAAAATGGTTCCACTTTACGGGAATCACGCCCGCGCTTTCCGACACGCTTGCAGGCATTGTCTTGAAGGCTGTCAAAATCGCAAAAGAAAAAGGAATAACCGTGTCGTGCGACCTGAATTTCCGCAAAAAACTTTGGAGCAAGGAAAAAGCGAAAGAAGTTATGAGCGAGATTTGCAAGTACGTCGACGTGTGTATAGCAAACGAAGAAGAAGCAAAAGACGTGTTTGGAATCGAGGCGGAAAACACCGATATCGAAAGCGGCAAACTTAACGAACAAGGTTACGTTTCGGTTGCCAGACAACTTGTCGATAAGTTCGGCTTTAAGGCGGTTGCAATCACGTTAAGAGAAAGCATAAGCGCAAACGACAATAATTGGTCGGGAATGCTGTACACGGACGGCAAGGCGGTGTTCAGCAAGAAATACGCAATGCATATCGTGGACAGAGTCGGCGGCGGAGACAGCTTCGGCGCAGGGCTCATTCATTCGTTGAATGCAGGCAAAAACGCGAGTGACGCGATTGAATTTGCAGTTGCCGCAAGCTGTCTGAAACACTCGATCGAGGGCGATTACAACATGGTCTCAAAAGAAGAAGTCGAAGCACTCGCAAACGGAAACGCAAGCGGAAGAGTGCAAAGATAAAAAGGATACTATTATGAATGAAATTACAATATCAGGGTTTTATGATGAAATAAGCAGTGCATTAAGTACTCAAATCGCTGTTTTACACCAACTCGGCGAAACTTATATGTGCCCGAGAAACGTGGACGGCAAGAACATTGCGGACTATACGTTTGAGGAATTCAAGGAAAAGATTTTCCCCGTGTTGAAAAAGGAAGGCGTGAAGTTTTCGTCCATCGGTTCGCCGATAGGAAAAGTCGGCATCGACGACGAAGAAGGCTTTGAGAAACAAAAGAAACAACTTGCGGAACTCGTGAAAATCGCAAAACTTACGGGTTGCGAATACATCAGGGTATTCTCCTTCTTTTACGGCGACAAAAATCCGAAAGATTGCACGGAGAAAGTTATTGCCCGCCTCAAAGAAATGCTGAAAATCGTCAAAGGCAGCGGCGTGAAACTTCTGCACGAAAACGAGAAAAAAGTTTACGGCGACGTGCCCGAAAGAGTGCTGGAAATTTACAACGCGATTAACGACGGAGATTTCGTTTTGTGTTTTGACGCAAGCAACTACGTCCAGTGCGACGTCAATCCGAAAACGGCGTTCGATATGCTGAAAGATTACGTCGTTTATTATCATATCAAAGATTGCTCGAAATACAAGGTCGAAGTCCCCGTCGGCACGGGCGAAGGGTGCTATCCGTACATTCTGGGCGAACTGAAAAAGCGGGGCTATCACGGCTTTATGACGCTTGAACCGCATACTTTCAAATACGCGATATTCAAGCCGATTGTCAATTTCGTCCCGTTTGCGGCACTTGCGATGAAAGATTATTTCAAGGCGTTCAGGCTTATCGACAAGAAAATGCACAGAAACTATTTTGCGTGCGCGACAAGAAAACAAGTTTTCTTGTGGCAATACTACAATTTGAAAAAACTAATTAAAGAGGTGGAATAATGGATAAGAAAGAAATCAGGTACGGCATTGTAGGAATCGGTAAACAAGGCACGTTTTACACAAAGATATTCACCAAACTCAGCGGACTCGTAAAAGGTGCAAAGCTTACGGCGGTGTGCGACATTTTGCCCGAACGTCGCAAGTACGCCGAAGAAAACCTCAAAGGCGTTAAAGTCTTTGATAACTATCAGGATATGTTTGCGTCGGGACTTATCGACGTCGTTATGGTCGAAACCCCGCACTATTTCCACCCGCAAATCGCAATCGACGCGATGAAAGCAGGGCTGAACGTGCTTTGCGACAAGCCTGCGGGCGTTTACACAAAACAAGTCAAAGAAATGAACGAAGAAGCGAAAAAGCATCCGGAACTGCTCTTTGGAATGATGTTCAATCAGCGCACGAATCCGTTGTACATAAAAGCCAAAGAGATTATCGACAGCGGACGTCTCGGAAAACTCACGCGCATCGTATGGATAATAACAAGCTGGTATCGTCCGCGTGCGTATTATGCACAAGGCGGCTGGCGTGGCACGTGGTGGGGTGAAGGAGGCGGCGTACTTCTCAATCAATGCCCCCACCAACTCGATTTATTCACCTGGCTTGCGGGGCTTCCCGTCAGCGTAACGGCAACAGCGTCGACCGTCGGTCGCGATATCAGCGTTGAAAACGACGTGACGGCTTATTGCAAGTTCGCAAACGGCGCAACGGGTGTGTTTATTACCTCAACTCACGACGCGCCCGGCACGAATCGCCTTGAAATCACCGGGGAAGGCGGTAAAATCGTTATTGAAAAAGGCAAGCTCGTCTTCACCGAAAACGAAGAAATGGAGCCGGCTTTTTCGGAACATAACACCGTGTTTATGGGCAAGCCGAAAACAAAAAAATACAAGTATCGCGGAATCGGGCATTATCTTGCCGTCACGAAATATCCGCCTCAGCACATCGGCATAATCAAAAACTATACCGATTATCTTCTCAAAAAGACGGACAAATTCACGGCTCCCGGCGAACAGGGCATCGTCGGACTTACTTTCTCAAATGCAATCCACCTTGCAAGTTGGACGCATAAGGAAGTCCGGATTCCGTTTGATGAAGATCTGTATATCAGCGAGCTTGAAAAACGCAAGGAAGCCGAAAAAGAAAACGGCAAAAAATAATCAAAATACACAAAAAAGGGAGTTATTATGAGCGATATTTCAAACGTCGCGCAGGCGACGGAACAAAGTTTCATTTCGCGCACAAGCGGACTCAAAAACAAGGATTATATCGGGTACGCGATGGGCGATACGGCGTGTTGTCTCGTTTTCGGGCTGGTCACGTCGTTTTTGCAAAAATTTTATACCGACATTTTCAGTTTAAGCCCGTTGTTCATCATGCTTATGTTTATCGGCGCGAGAATCTGGGACGCAATCAACGATCCCATTATGGGAAGATTGTGCGACACAATCAAACTTTCCAAATGGGGAAGATATCGTCCGTGGTTCTTATGGGCAGCGGGTCCGTTGATTATTTCGACAATGCTGATGTTCATCAAATGGCCGGGGCTTACGGGCGAAGAAAACTACGTTGGCACCTGCATTTATGCAACGGTTACATACGTGATGTTCGGCATGAGTTACACGATGCTCCAAATCCCGTACGGCGGACTTGCGTCGGTCGTTACGACAGATGAGAAAGAGCGCACGAAACTTTCGGTGTTCCGTTCAATCGGGGCGGGCGTCGGAAGTATCCCTGCGGTGCTTATCGCGTCGTTTTGTTACAAAAAAATCGGCGTCAACGAACAGACGGGCAGAGTTATTTCCGAGATGCAGTATAAGCCGGTAATAATCGGCGTCGTAATCGTGTCACTGGTTGCGCTTGTTATGCTTATCCTTGCTTTTATGATGAACAAGGAAAGAGTCATCGCTCAGCCCAAAGAAAAAGTCGCAAAAGGCGAGACGAAACAAATCGTAAAAGGTCTGTTCAAAAACAGGGCGTTTCTGGCGGTCAGCGTGGCAAGTATGCTGTTGCTTGCAGGACAAATGTTCACGCAAAGTTTTTATTTGTACCTGTTCGACGACTATTTCGGAAAGCCTTGGATGAACCTTGTTTCGACGGCGTGCACTTATGCGCCGATGGTTGTTTTTATGTTCTTCACGCCGAAACTCGTCAGAAAATTCGGCAAGAAAGAACTTTGCGGCATAGGTATGATTATCGCGGCGGTTGCAAACCTCGGAATGTTTGCTTTGCGCTCGGTTAACCCGAACATTCTGGCGTATCTGTTCCTGGTGCTTTGCTTTGCAAGCGGATGCGGACTTACTTTCATAATTTTGCAGGTCTGGTCAATGGCAACCGACGCAATCGACGATATCGAGGTCAAAACGGGACGTCGCGACGACGGCACCGCCTATGCGTTCTTTATGTTTTTCAGAAAGCTCGGGCAGGTCATCGCGGCAATCGCCGTAAACGGCGCGCTTCTCGGCATGCATTACGACTATACGAAAGGCGCGATTCAAACCACGAAAAACCTTGAAATAATGTACGATATGGCAACCATTATCCCGGCGGTGCTTTTTGGAATTATGGCTGTCGTGTTGCTTGTATGGTATCCGCTTTCCAAAAAGAAAGTTGCCGATCTTCAAATTGCAAAAGAAGAACATCTCAAAAACGCATTCGAAAGTAACGCGATTGCAATCGACAATACAAGAGGCATAGAAACCCTTGGAGAATCGTGCGCGCAACTTGAAGAAGAAGCCGAAGAAACGACTGATACAAAAATAGATTAAATTGCACAAAACGGCATTTACAATGATAATAGCGAGGGATAAAGTATGAAATACGGCGTACAATTGTTTTCTTTAAGAAAGTATCTGAAAGACGAAAAAGGATACGAACAAGTGTTCAGGCGCACGAAAGAAACGGGCGCGCAAGTGGTGCAGCTGTCCGGCGGAAAACCCGTCGCACCCGAATATATCAGGTCGCTTTCGGACAAGTACGACCTGCCGCTCTGCATAACTCACGATAACTTCGACAGGCTTGAAAACGACCTTGACGCGCTTATCGCCGAGCACAAGATTTACGGTTGCAATCGTATGGGCGTCGGCATGATGCCCAAAAAGTTCCGCACCGGAAAACTTGAAGATCTGGACAAATTTATCTCCTTTCTTAATTCCGCCGCGCAGAAGCTTGCGGGAGAGGATATGACGATTGCTTATCATAATCACTGGTTTGAATTCGACGAAATCGACGGCAAGGTTATATACGACTATATGATTGAGCATACCGATCCGCGCGTGGAGTTTATTCCCGATACGTACTGGATAAGATTTGCAGGAAAGGACGTTGAAGAGTATCTTGAAAAGTTGAAAGGTAGGGTGAATACGCTCCATCTCAAAGACTACAAAAACAAAATTTTCAGAGCGGTGGGGAAGGGCACGCTCGATTTTAAGAGCATACTCGAAACAGCCGAAAAATGCGGGGTTCAGAACGCCGTCGTAGAGCTTGATTTTTCGCCGAATCCGTATAAGAGCGTCGAGTTTTCGATGAATACGTTAAAGAGGATTGCAAATGCAAACTAAAACGATATCAACGCCTTGCGGCAACGTTATCGGCGAAATTACGCCGTACGGATTGCGGTTCAGGGGAATAAAATACGCAACAGCCGGACGCTTTGAAATGCCCGCCGAAGTCAGGTCTTTCGGCGGTGATTTCGACGCGACAAAACAAGGCGTATGCTGTCCGCAAATGCGCGCGTTCTGGAACGAAGAACACAGATTTTATTATCAGGAGTTCAGGAAAGGAAAAGAGTTTACTTACAGCGAAGATTGCCTTATCCTTGACGTTCATGCGCCCGACAACGCCAAAAACTGTCCCGTGATCGTGTTTATTCACGGCGGAAGTTTCACGGGCGGAAGCATAAACGAGATGCAGTTCAACGGCTCGGCGTACACGAAGCGTGGCGTGATTTTCATTGCGATAAACTATCGTCTCAACGTGTTCGGTTTTTATGCCGATGGTGTGCATTGCAAAGGCAATCTCGGATTGTACGACCAATATGCCGCTATCGAGTGGATCAGACACAACGTCAGTGCTTTCGGCGGCGATCCCGACAACATTACTCTTATGGGGCAAAGCGCAGGCGCGATGAGCATACAAACGTTGATTTGCTCGGACTATCTCAAAGGCAAAGTCAAGGGCGCAATTATGTTGTCCGGCGGCGGAAAGCGCACGGCGATACTCCCGTTGTCAAAGCCGAACGCGCGATATTGGAAAAAACTCGTGAAAGCAAGCGGAGCAAACTCTTTTGACGAGTTCAAAACACTGCCCGTCGAGCAGGTCTGGACGGCGTGGAAAACAAAATATGTTCTCGGGAAAGCACTTTGTACAAAGCCCGTGATCGACAATGAATTGGTCAAAAACGCAAAGTACGACACAGACGTCCCGATAATCTTCGGAACAGTCAAAAAGGACTTATTACCGCCCGTACTCAATCATATGGCAAGAACGTTTGCAAGAAAACAAAAAAGAAAAAATACGCCGTGTTACGTTTTTTCGCTCACGCGGCTGTTGCCACCCGATAACGCCTCATTCCATTCCTGCGATCTTTGGTATGCGCTCGGCTCGCTCGGGGATTCTTTACGTCCTTTTACGCAAGCCGATTACGACTTGTCCGACGAAATGGTTGACAGATTTTCCGCTTTTGCCAAATCGCAAAATCCCAACGCCGACGGCAAACCGCAATGGAATGTCTATTCATCAAAACCCGATATCAAAGTTTTCAAATAAATTAAAATATGCATTTCAAGTGCGAACGCCAACCGCGCGTCACAAACTGCGCTTTTGACCAAACAAACTCATTTTATTTGTTTGTTTGTCTTATGCTTGTTTGTTCCTTATCCCCAAAAGTACAAAGTAACTTTTGGGGTCCCCGGTTACTGCGCGTTTGACCAATCATTTTATGCTAAAAGCGAAATCGATTGCTTCACGATTGCTTATTCATCTCCCCGCAAGTACAAAAGTATCTTGTGGGATTTTTTTGCAAGCGTTTGCAAGCAACCGCCGAACGCCAACCGTTCGGTTGGGTTCTCGCCCATAAATTGTCCCATACAACAAAAACAGCACATCATCTTGATGCGCTTTTTTGTTGGTGGGGACAACAGGGCTCGAACCTGTGACCCCGTGCTTGTAAGGCACGTGCTCTCCCAGCTGAGCTATACCCCCAACTTGTGGTGACCCCTACGGGGTTCGAACCCATGTTACCGCCGTGAAAGGGCGATGTCTTAACCACTTGACCAAGGGGCCACGAAATTAGGCGATTTGTTTCACAAATGTTTTGTTTCGGCGTTTGCGTTTACGCAGAAACGGCGTAAAGAAAACATAGGGCGGGCAAAGCGCAGGCTTTGACCGGCTTCTTGGAAAGCGCCGAAGGCGATTACCAAGGGGGAAACAAACCTTTCGTAACGTTAAAGGATAGCTCAGTTTTCAAGGAACGTGTTGTTTGTTATTTATCCCGTCGTCGGTAAGCCACTGCGTGTCTTTCCGCCTGTGGGGATGTATATGATTTTACCCGATAGCGCTTGCGCGCTTCCGCTTGTTTTTCGTTCGTTTATCAAAACAAGTTTATAAACGCCCGAAAATCAATCTATGCCGTTTGGCATTATCGCGTAAAATGATTTACATTTGGTAGCGGCGGTCGGATTCGAACCAACGACCTGCCGGGTATGAACCGGCCGCTATAACCATCTAAGCTACGCCGCCAAGTTGGTTGCGGGGGTGGGACTTGAACCACACGACCTTCGGGTTATGAGCCCGATGAGCTACCGACTGCTCTACCCCGCGCCGTTTGCATAAAAATCAAATGCTTAATTAGTTTATCTTATAATTGAATGTTTGTCAAACAAAAATAAGAAAAAAGGAATAAAAAATTCGTGAAAGACCGTGCAAAGGGGCGAAAAACGTGCAAAAAGGGGAGAATAGTTGCCAAAAACGGTCAAAACATATACAATAAAAGCATGAAAAAGGTGATTTCTGTCGCGCTTGTCGCGATACTTATTGTAACAACCGCGCTGACTTTTACGGGCTGCATATTCAATACCGGCGCAGAGAAAGAAGTTTACGGGGTGTACGGAGTTGACCGTATGTTTTACAATTCGTACGACGGAAAAACGTATAATTACGCCGACAAATTCGACTATTATCTTCTTGTATTGTATAAGGGTGGCGAAAGCGAAAAGACGGGCAAGGTGATCTTAAAACCCGTCGGCGGCGAAGAAACCTCGTACGACGTTCACTTCACGCTGGAATTCGACGCGGAAAAAAGCAAGGTCGTGAAGAAGGTAATCATCAAGGATTTCCGACTGCCGACGTATGGCGACTCGACTGGCACGCTGTCTTTTGAAGAGCCCGCGGAAGTAAGTTTCATGCTGTATCCGAAGCGCGAAGACCTGACGTATAGAATAACTCCGTCGAAAATCGAAGACGGCAAATGGAAGTTCAGCAAAAACCTTTTGGAATTCAACAAAATTTCAATGAGGACTTCCGACAAGAAAATCGAACGCGCAAAGAAAAAACAAACTAATTTCCGCGAAAAACGCGGCAGTACCTCAGATTGACCAAAAACCGCTTAACCGCGGTTTTTTTAATAAAGGAAAATTATGAACGTAAAAAGAACGTTCGTAAACGTATCGAATATCAGTATCGAACAAACGAAGTCGCAGCAAAGACAATCGCAGGAAGCCCGCGGACAATAAATAGAAAAACGTAATAAAAAAAGGCTTGCAACCGTCTGTTGCAAGTCTTTTCTTTTTGCTTTGATTTTCAGTCGATTTTGTCGGCGTTCGAGTTGTTGTCGTCGGACGAGGGTTTGTCGGCGGACGAAGAATTGTCGTCGGCAGAATCCGTGCTGTCTTCAAGGGCGTACAGTTTCATTTCGTTGAAGTCGAACCAGTAAATTTTGTCTTTGAGAGCGATTGTTACGAAGTCGATGACCGCGATAACCCACCAGCCGCAGAAGACAAGAAGAATGACGGAAAGAACCGCGCCGATCGTATCTTTTTTCACGATGCTTTTCGAAAGGCGATAAAGATTCGTGGGGATTGCCCAAAGGAAATTGAGAAGGAACTTGACCCATCTGCCGAGCCCTTCGTAAGATTTGATATAATTTTTTGCGAAGTCTTGCATAAAAAACCTCCAAACATTTTTTTCGAAAGGAATAATAGCACTGTGATATTTAAAAGTCAACGGTTACGGCAAAATAATTTCGTCGTCGTCGCTTAAAGATTGTATGGAAGAAAAGTCGTAATTATTCGTTTCGACGTCGGGAAGAGACGACGTTTGTTTTTTCTGTGGCCACTCGGCAATAAGGATAGCCGCCGTCATTCCGATTATCGAAAGGGCGAGATACCAGGTGAACTTGTCGCCTCCCAGAATCACCGCAAACACCGCGCCCAGCGTGCTTTCAAACGACAAAACGAGCGAAACTTTCGACGCGTCGATTGTCTTTTGCGCGCGCGTCTGAACGATATAAGCAAACGCCGTATTCAACACGCACAGGGTGAAAAGCGGAAGGATAATGGATTTCGGGAAAGAGCAATTCAGCATTGCTTTGCCGTCGACGATAAATCCGACGACGAAAAACAAAACGGCGGCGGTCAGCATTTGTACAAAGGTCAGCGCGCCCGCGGGCGTGGACTTCGTCGCTTTATCAAGAACAAGATAATGGACGGCAAACCCCACAGCGCAGAAAAACGCGAGAAGGTCGCCGAAGTTCAGTTTCGACAAGCCGCCGAAAGCCAGACACGCAATGCTTGCGAAGCCCAGAAATCCCGCGACGAATGCGCGGATCGGCGGACGTTTTTTGTGCGCCGCCCAAATAAAAAACGGCACCATCACGACGTAAAGCCCCGTCATCAAAGACGTGTTTGTCGCCGACGTGTAAACCATTGAATAAGTCTGACAGCCAAAACTGAAAACAATAAGCGTTCCTGCCAAAACACCACTTAAACACTGCTTTATATTAAGTTTAACTACCTGTTTGAAAAATAAGATGAACGTTATGAGCGCGGCGACGGAAAATCGCAACACGTTCAGAAGTGACGGCGAAACATACGGCAACACCTGTTTCGTGAATACAAAGCCCAAGCCCCAGACGATGGTGACCAAAGCAAGCAAGAAATATAAAAACAAGTTTTTACGCTTTTGCACTTTTCTACCTTCTCCGACGGGCTACCTCGCCAAGGAGCGTTAAGAAAACCATTACGATTATATCATATTATAAAAAAAACACAACTTTTTTGTCGGGGGACGCGGTTTTTTTTGTGCAATCTGTTGAAAGCCGCCGCTTTATTTGATAATATATGTTTATAACAAACTATCCTTAAAAAGAGGTAAAATTATGGATATCAAAAAGTGTTGGTACAAGGAAATGACCGTTTACCAGATCTGGCCCAGAAGTTTCAAGGACGGCAACGGCGACGGCATCGGCGACCTGAAAGGCGTGCTGGAAAAGCTTGATTATCTGAAATGGCTGGGTATTGACGCCATCTGGTTTTCGCCCGTTTACAAAAGTCCGCAATGCGACTTCGGATACGACATTGCCGATTATCGCAACATCGCGCCCGAATACGGCACCCTTGACGACTTCAAGGCGGTGTTGAAAGGTTGCAAGGAAAGGGGCATAAAAGTCATAATGGACCTTGTCGTCAACCACACGTCGACCGAACACGAATGGTTCCAGAAGTCCCGCATGGGCGGCGACGACAACCCGTATAAGGATTATTATTTCTGGCGCAAAGGCACGGGAAAGGACGGGAAAGGTTATCCCAACAACTGGACGTCATCGTTCCCCGGCCCCGCCTGGACGTGGGACGACGAAAGGAAAGAATATTATCTGCACCTGTTCGCCGTCGGACAGCCCGACCTGAATCACGATAACCCGAAAGTAAGACAGGAAGTCATCGACATTTACAAATACTGGCTCGATATGGGCGTGGACGGTTTCCGCGAAGACGTCATCACTTATATCAGCAAGGAAGAAGGACTGCCGAACGGCAATCCGCTTGCACCCGTCATGCGCGGCACGACGCACTATAACAGGGGACCGCACCTTCACGAATATCTGCAACAGTTCAAAAACGAAGGCTGGGGCAAATACGACTGCATGACCGTCGGCGAAGCCCCCGGAATGACGCCCGATATCGCCCTTGAATTCATAAAAGAAGGCGACAAACAAGACCTTAATATGATGTTCCATTTCCAGCATATGGAAGCGGACTGCATCGGCAACGCCTGCGTGCACACGGGATTCAAACTCAAAAAACTTAAAAAAGTCATGTCGACGTGGCAGGACAAAATGTACGGCGTCGCGTGGAACGCAAACTATATGGAAAACCACGACCAACCTCGTTCGGTTTCCCGTTTCGGCGACGAAAAGAGATATCACGACTTGTCGGCGAAAGTGCTTGCAAACTCGTATTTCTTCCTGTCGGGCACGCCGTTTGTGTATCAGGGACAGGAAATCGGAATGACCAGCATATACCTTAAAAACATGCGCGATTACGTGGACGTTGCGGCGTTCTGCACGCACGACATAATGAAAAAACTCGGTCTTCCCGAAAAGCTCGCGATGAAAATGCTTGCATACGGCAGCCGCGACAATGCCCGCACCCCCGTACAATGGACGGACGGCAAGTGCGCCGGGTTCACGACGGCAGACCGCGCCTGGTTCCATATCAACAAAAACTATAAGGATATTAACGTCGAAAGTCAGATTGACGACGAAAACAGCGTCCTTAACTACTATCGCGAACTTATCAGGATAAGAAAAGAAAACCCGATTATAATCTACGGCGACTATAAACTGCATTATAAAAACAGCAAAAACCTGTGGGTTTACGAAAGGAATTACGAAGGGAAACGTATGCTTGTCGTGCTGAATTTCTCGGACAAGGCGGTCAGATTCAAGGCGCCCGAAGGCTTCGACCTTGAAAAGGGCAAGTTACTTATCGGAAACTACAAGGACAACAAAGTGGTAAACAACGGATTTGTTACCCGTCCGTGGGAAGCAAGGACGTATATCTTCGGATAAACGGCAAAAAAACGAAAATGCGGGGGCTTTTCGGAGTCCCCGTTTGTATTTTTAAGATTATTTTGAAAAAAAAGTTGGAAATTTTCAAGAGATAATCCGTATATAAAGTAGAGTCATGTTGAAAGAAAAGGTAGCGCGCGCTATCAGACAACTTAAAAAGGGCAAAACCGAGTATTTTGACGAGATTTACGATTTGACAAGGGCGTCGGTGTATTACGTGATACGCGGCGTGTTGAAAGACAACTATCTTGTCGAGGACGCAATGCAGGAAACGTACGTCGCTTTTCTGAACTCGATTGCGAAAATCGACGATGAGCAAAACCCGCTTTCGTACCTTTTGCAAATCGCGAAGAACAAGGCGCTGGACGAGGCGCGGCGAATGACAAGGGCTGCGGGCGCGAATATCGACGACGTCGAAATCGCGACAAGAGACGTGACCGTTTCGGATCTTCCGCTTCTCGAACACGCAAGGCAGAATTTAAGCGACGACGAATTCCGCATACTGGAACTCACGACGATTTACGGATACCGCCGCGTCGAGGTCGCAAAAATGCTTGGCGAACCCATATCCACGATAAACTGGAAATATAACAAGATTATCAAAAAAGTCAAAACGTTTTACGGCGAGGTTTATAATGAAAAATAAAAACAAGATTATAAACGAATTATACGAAAAGTCCCCCGACGTCAGAGAGAGAATCAGGAAAGACGTCGATTTTTCGCAGTTTGAAAAGAAGAACGCGCCCGCCGCAAAATCGTCAAACGGATTCAAGTGGGCGACGGCAGTTTTGTCCGTTGCGCTTATCGCGATGATTGCGGTGCTTGCGCCGATTATCGCAAAAACGTCCAAGCCCGGAAAATCCGGAAAAACCCCCGGCGTTTCGTACGCGTCGGACTACGTCGTGTTTATCGACGTCAACCCGTCCGTAAGGCTCGACGTTTCGGGTGGGGACGTCGTTACCGCGCAAAAAGGCATGAACAAAGACGGCGTGGTTTTGCTTTATCAGGAAAACCTTGTCGGCAAAAATATCGACGAAGCGGCAACTTATCTTATTGAAAAAATGGACGAGGCGGGGCTTGTGAAGGATAAAGGCAAAGTCAGAATTTCCGTCGCCGACAAAAAAACGGGCAAACGCATCGACGAAAAACAGCGTCACGCCGTAGATGTCGTCAACAACCTGTTCAAAAACAAAAACAAGGACGTTTCCGCAATGATTTTAAGCGATAATGACATCGACGCCATCGAGGATTATTACGACAACAACAACGTCGGCGAGTACGAAAAGCAGATGGTTGAAGAGTTCAAGGCGAAATTACTGCTTGCAATCGACAAAAAAATCGGGCGCATTGACGAACTTCTTAATATATTGAAACCGTGGGAAAAAGACGAGCGCAAGGTGAAAAAGCTTGACCAAAACGACGCGGAAAAAGCCGCGCTTGAAGCAATCAAGGTTTATTGCGCCGACTATAAGGTGAATTACCACGAGGTCGCCAACGACGAAATCGCCGAATTTTACGAGGACCTTGTCGAAAAAAAGAAAGACCTTCTTGAATGTATCGACGACATCAAAAATCCCGACGGCGACGACTCCTACGGAGAGATCCTGTCCGACCTTCTGGAAATCGTCAAGGAAGAACTTTTTGAACAAGAAGATTAAAAATTTTTCAAAAACGTTAGAATTTTTTAAGGGCTTGTCCGTATATTAAGTAGAATAAACAGGAGGTAACCCCTTATGAAAAAGAAAATAATATCAATTGTATGTGCGCTTGCTCTTATCGGAACGATGACGGCTGCGCTCACGGCGTGCGACGTCAAAGGCGGCGGCGGTAACGCGGCGAAAGTCAAAGTCAACGCAAAAGACGTATACGCGCTTTCCGCGCTGACCGGTGCGGAATATCTTGATCAGACCGAAAGCGGCGCAACCGGCGCGGCGGAAACAACCCGCCCGGGCGTCATAACCGACGCGGACGTAAGCGGCATCAAGGACTGTCTCAAAATGTTCGACGACGTTATCTCGGGCGGCGGCATCACGCAAACCGTTGAAAAGAACGAAGACGTCGAAGGGCTTTATAAAGATTATCCTTTCGTCATGACGGTCACCGTCGGCAACACCGGCATCTCTGCCAAGATGTATTATAAGGAAGTCAACACCGTCACGAAGACCGAAATCGACGACGGCGAGGAAGAAACCGAAGTGTCCACAACTTTGTCAGGCGTTATGGTCTTTGACGGCAAAGAGTTTGAAGTAAGCGGCAAGAAAGAAATCGAAACCGAAGGCAACGAAAAAGAAACTTCCATCGAATTCACCACCAAAAGCAAGACGAATCCCTTGAACTACGTCAAGATTAAACAATCCGTAGAAGTTGAAAACGGCGCTCAGGAAGTCGAATACGAATACGAAATCTACGAAAACGGCGAGAAGGCACGCGAATTCAAGCTTGAAGTCGAAGACGAAAACGGCAAAACCGAAGTATCCTTCAAAATGGAAATCGAAAACGTCCCCGAAGAAACCGAATATAAAATCATCAAAGGCGACGTGGACGGAAAATTCAAGATTAAGTACGAAAAGGGCAAAGAAAAAGGCTTTATCACCGTTGAAGCGGTTGAAGGCGGCTATAAACTCACCTACAACAACGGCTACTCCGAAGTCATTTAATAAAACATAATTTTCCTTATCATTTATCCCTAAAACAAAAACAAAACCCTGCACCGCAGGGTTTTGTTTTATAAAGATTTATCAATAACGATGTTGTTATCAGATATAAATAGTCCCGTCCGTACAAACAACAGTGCACGTGTCTGATACATATTTTTTCCAAGTTTCGCTTTTTATTATTGCATTCCATTGCGCTATTGTTCCATTAAATGTGATATTTACAAGGCTTCCGCAATTAGAGAAAGCATAGTTACCCATATTTGTTACCCCGCTACCTATAATTATGCTTGTAAGCCCAGAACATCCAGAAAAGGTATAATCGCCGATGCTCGTTACGCTGTCTGGGATTGTTATGCTCGTAAGTGAGTTGCAATCCTGAAAAGCCCAACCGCCAAGGTTTTTCACGCCGTTGCCCATTGTTATTCTTGTGAGTTTGTAACAATTAGAAAATGCGCCGCTTCCGATATTTGTAACGCTGTCGGGGATCGTTGCGGTTGTCAGCCCATAGCAATCAGAGAAAGCATTGGCAGCTATGCCAAGCGTTCCTTCTTTTAATATAATCGAGGTATTGTTGGGCATTTTGCCTTTATACTTATAAACGACTTTTCCTACATATACAAGACCATCAGGTTGATTGTTATACCATGCTGTATTAGAGAAGACGCTGCCCCCTATGCTCGTCACGCTGTCGGGGATTGTTATGATTGTAAGTCTCGTGCAGTCCAGAAAGGCATACGCGCCGATGCTCGTCACGCCATCGGGAATAGTGATAGTAGTAAGTCTGTTGCAGTTGGAAAATGCAGAGTACCCTATGCTCGTCACGCTGTCGGGAATAGTGATGCTCGTTAATCCGGAGCATTCAGAGAAGGCAGAATTATCGATGATATTTCCGCTTGTTATATTAACGACGAAAGATGTTGGTCTTGCTTGTCTTGCCACCACGCTTACGCTTGTTGCAGAGCCTGTAATACTTTCAAGCATTGTACAGCCCAAAAAAGCGTAATCGGGAACGGTTGTTACATTGTCGGAAAGAACAAGATCTTTGATAAGTGAACCGTTCAAGAATAACTTTTTGTTGTTTGAACCATAGCTCATCAAGTTGCTCAATCCGGAGATATTGCACCAGGTCGTTAAGTCTGTGATATATATGTTTTCAATATTGCCACACCCATAGAAGGCGGCATCGTCAATGCCTGTCACGCTGTCTGGGATTGTGATGTTTGTAAGTCCGGTGCAACCAGAGAAGGCAGCGTTGCCGATGCTCGTCACGCTATTTCCGATTGTCACAGTTGTCAAACTGCTGCAACCATAGAATGCGCTTTTGCCTATGCTCGTTACACTGTCAGAAAATGTTACGTCCTTTAACCCAATGCAATTATAGAAAGCGTAATCCCCGATGTTTGTTATTCCTTTGCCGATTGTCACGCTTGTAAGCTCTTTGCAACCAAAGAAGGCAGAGTACCCTATGCTTGTCACGCTGTCAGGAATAGCGATGCTTGTTAATCCGGTGCATTCAGAGAAAGCATAATTGTCGATGATATTTCCGCTTGTTATATTAACAACGAAAGATGTTGGTCTTGCTTGTCTTGCCACCGCGCTTACGTTTGTTGCAGAACCCGTTATACTTGTAAGTCCGCTACAACCATTGAAGGCATAACCGCCGATATTTGTTACGCTGTCAGGAATCATGATGATTGCAAGGCTCGTGCAACCGTAGAAGGCTTCAGCACCTATGGTTGTTACGCTGTCTGGGATCATTATGCGTTCCAGCCCGTTGCAATTAACAAATGCAGAGTTGTTGATGGAGATAGTATCTCTTTTTAAGGAAATCGAGGTGTTTTCGGGCATAGTGCCTTTATATCTGTAGGCAACCTTACCGGCATACACCAGTCCGTCGGGCTGATTGTCGTACCATGCTGTATTCAAGAAGGCAGAGTAACCTATGTTTGACACGCTGTCACCTATTGTTATATTCACAAGCCTGGTGCAATCACGGAAGGCATCGTTACCAATGCTTGTTACGCTGTTGGGGATTGTAATGTTTGCAAGATTAGAGCAGTCGGCAAAAGCAGAATCGCCTATGGTTGTTACGCTGTCGGGGATTGTAATGTTTGTAAGATTAGAGCAGCCGGCAAAAGCAGAAACATCAATGCTTGTTACGCTGCCGGGGATTGTTATACCGGTGAGTTTGCCGCAAAAGCTGAAAGAATAAGAGCCTATGCTTGTCACGTTATTTGGAAAATTCAAGTTGCCTTCGATTTTATTTCCATTGATATACAAGGTTCTTAAACTTGTCAACAAATTATTAAGCCCGCTTATTTTGCACCAACTTGCGATATCCCCGGTATAATATATATTCTCAAGCTTGGTGCAACCTGAAAAAGCATTGTAGCCGATGCTTGTTACGCTGTCAGGAATAGTGATGCTTGTAATACTGATGCAATCCTTGAAGGCGTTATCCCCGATACTTTTAACAGTTCGGGATTTGTATTCGGATGGAATAATTACGTTATTATCGGTGCAAGAGCCTATATCTGTGACAACGTAACCATAAGGGCTGCCATATTTGTCGAATGAATATTCAAGCCCTTCGCTTGGAGACGTGTTTTGCGGCGGAGCGGGTTCGTCTTTTTTCTTGTCGCAGGCGACAAAAACAAACGACAAAAGGAGTGCCATTGTCAGAATGGCAAAAACAAGGAAGATTCTTTTTTTGTTGGATTTCATAACAAACCTCGCAAAAACTTATTGCAGGGTGTCAAAAATAAGCAAAATGTATAACAAGTTTTCCCCGCGATAAATAAACCTTATTAGGTTTATTCCTGCCCATAATATCACCCTTTCGGCGAAAAGTCAATGTTTTGTGTTATAAGCAGTTTTCCGAAAGGATGTTAAAAGGACAACAGAGCGTGCCGCAACACAAAAAAGAGCCCTGCGCGGAAAATGGCGCAGGGCACGAGTGATATAATTATCCGCAATGTGCCAAAGGCACACATCGCGCCGAAGGTGCATCGCTTTTGCCAAAGGCAAAAACATCGTATCATCGCTTTTACAACAAGGATTCCCTTCCGGGAGATTGCCACGGCATCACCGTTGGCAATGCCTCGCAATGACGTAAGAAATGGGGGGCGCTTCGCAAAACGCCCGCGTTACATCTTGTCGGGGGCGGCGATGCCCAGAAGCGTCAAGCCCGTTTTGATGACTTGTTTCGTCGCTTTTGTGAGCAGGAGCATTGCGTTTCTTTGCGGTTCTGCCGCGTCGATAATGCGGTGCTCGAAGTAGAACTTGTTGTATGCCTGACATACCGCCATCACCGCGCGCGAGATATAGCACGGCTCGTACTTTTCGGCGGCGTCTTTGACTGCGTCGGGGAATGCCGCGATCGCTTTCACGACGGCGTTTGCTTCCGCATTGTCAAGGGCAGAGTAATCGACGTCCTTTGTAATTTCCGCACGGCTTAAAACGCTTGTGCAGCGCGCGTGAGTATATTGTACGTACGGTCCCGTTTCGCCCTCGAACGACAGCACGCGGTCGTAGCTGAAAACGACGTCTTTTATGCGGTTGTTGTAAAGGGCGGAGAACACCACCGCGCCAACGCCGATATCTTCGGCAACCGTCGCTTTGTCGTCAAGCCCTTTCGATTTTTCGTCCAGAATTGCGCGGGCTTTTTCCACGGTTTTGTTGAGGACGTCTTCCAGGAACACGACCTTTCCTTCGCGGGTGCTCATTGCGCCGTCTTCCATCGAAACCATACCGAAAGCGACGTGCTCCAAATCCTTGTACCAGTCGTAACCCATAAGTTCAACGACCTTAAACCACTGCTTAAAGTGCAGATTCTGCTGATAAGCCACAACGTACAGGCATTTATAAAAGTCGTAAGTTTTCTTGCGATAAAACGCCGCGGCAAGGTCGCGCGTGGCGTAAAGCGTCGCGCCGTCCGCCTTTAAGATCAAGCACGGCGGCATATTGTATGCGGACAAATCCACAACCTTTGCGCCCTCGCTGTCTTTGAGCAATCCTTTTGCGTTAAGCTCGTCGATGACGGGCTGCATTTTGTCGTTGTAAAAGCTTTCGCCGGCGTAACTGTCGAAGGTGACTTTCAGACGTTTGTACGTCCTGTTTACTTCCTTCATCGTGATGTCCTTAAACCAGTTGAACAGGGCAAGCGCGTCTTTGTCGCCGTCCTCGATAAGTTTGAAGTAATGTCTTGCCTCGTCGTTCAGCGAGTCGTCCTTTTCGGCTTCTTTGTGGAAGCGGACGTAAATATCGAGCAGGGCGCGGATACCGCGTTTTTCGATGTCGTCTTTGTCGCCCCAGAGTTTGTATGCGACGATAAGTTTGCCGAACTGCGTGCCCCAGTCGCCAAGGTGATTTATGCCGACCGCGCGGTAGCCCAAGAAGTTGAACGTGCGATAAAGCGCCGCGCCGATGACCGTCGTCATAAGATGGCCGATGTGGAAAGGCTTTGCGATGTTGATGGAAGAATAGTCGATGCAGACGGTTTTGCCCGCGCCGACGTCGGACGCGCCGTACTTGTCGCCTTCCGCGGCGACTTTGTCCAGAATTATTTTGTTGTACGCGCTTTTGTTAAGGTAAAAGTTGAGATATCCGTTTTTCGCCTCGACCTTATCGACAAATTTCGCAAGCGACGCAAGATAAAAGAAAGCGTCGGCGCGTTTTTTCGGCTCGGACTGACTGACGTCGTCAAAAAGTTTTTCAAACGGCTTTCCGAGTGAGGAAAACTCCGCGCGGAAATCGTCCTTTTCGTTTTCGGGCAAAAGATCGAGCAAAGAAGATTTGCTTTTTATCGACTCTCGCACGGCGGAAATCCTTTCGTGAATGCGGTTTATGCGTTTGAGTTTTGCGACGATATCGCTTGCAAGGTCTTCGGCGATTTTGTCGGGGGCTTTCCTTAACACCCTTGCGAAACGGAAGCACGGCAAGGAATAGTCGCCGTTGCCGCTTTCTTTGGGCACCGCAATAAGGGATTCGACGTCCTGCCGGTCGACGCCGTCGATGTTGATAAGTTGCGAAATCTCGTGTTTGTAATCCATAAGTTGCCTTTTTATTTGCTTTTATGCTTAAATAGTTTAAGTTATTTTATCATAGCAATTATATTTTGTAAACCAAAGTGCCGCCTTTCTCTTTACTACAAAATAAAAATGTTGTATTATATTTTCGACAAAAACAAGAGGTGTGATATGAAATTAGGCGTAGTCGGGCTTCCCAACGTCGGGAAAAGCACGTTGTTCAACGCAATTACAAACGCAGGCGCGATGAGCGCGAATTATCCTTTTTGCACGATAGAGCCGAACGTGGGCGTCGTCGCGGTGCCGGACGAAAGGCTTGAAAAACTCGCGGCGCTTTACAACAGCAAAAAAATCACCCCCGCAACCGTGGAATTCGTGGATATCGCGGGGCTTGTCAAGGGCGCGTCGAAAGGCGAAGGTCTTGGCAATAAATTCCTGTCGCACATCAGGGAAGTGGACGCGATCGTGCACGTCGTAAGGTGCTTCGACGACGAAAACGTAACGCACGTTTCCGGTAAGGTCGATCCCGTCGACGATATCGAAACCATAAATCTGGAACTTATTTTCGCCGATATGGAAACGGTGGAACGCCGCATCGCAAAAGCGCAATCTATGGCAAAGGGCGGCGACAAAAAGTTTATCGAAGAGGCAAATCTTTTAACCCGCATTTATAAATGGCTTGAAAGCGGCAAACCCGTAAGGACGATGGAACTGTCCGACGACGAAAAGGAACTTGTGAAATCCTTTTTCCTGCTCACCGACAAACCCGTCATTTACTGCGCGAACGTGTCCGAAGACCAGACCGGCGGAAACGAATATACGAAAGCCGTCGAAGAATACGCAAAGGCGGAAGGCAGCGAAGTCGTCGTGATTTCCGCAAAGATCGAGGAAGAACTCGCAAGCCTTTCCGACGACGAAAGAAGAGCCTTCCTTGACGATTTGGGAATCGAAGAAGGCGCGCTTCCGAAACTTATCACGGCGTGCTATAAACTCCTTGGTCTTATCAGTTATCTGACCGCCGGCGAAAAGGAAGTCAGAGCGTGGACGATCGAGCGCGGAACGAAAGCGCCGCAAGCGGCAGGAAAAATCCATTCCGACTTCGAAAAGGGGTTTATCCGTGCGGAAATAGTAGATTATCCTACGCTTTTGGAACTTGGCAGTTTCAACGCCGCCAAAGAAAAAGGCAAAGTGAGAAGCGAAGGAAAAGACTACGTAATGCAACCCGACGACGTGGTTTTGTTCCGCTTCAACGTATAATTTTTTCAAAATCCGAAACAATGAAAATCAAGACGCCCCCAAAAGAACGGGGGCGTTTGGTTTTGAAAATGAAAAATCCTTTCGATTTTTGTTTACTTATTATATTTACTTTGTTATAATCTTTTATATATTTTTTCAAACGAGGTATTTCCTATATGAACATGCTCGAAGTCGAAGCAAAATGGAATAAAAAATGGGAAGAGGAAAAAACCTATAAGTTCGATCCGTCGAGAATCGACAAGAAGTATTACGTCCTTGAAATGTTTTCGTATCCGTCGGGCGCAAAGTTGCACGTCGGACACTGGTTCAACTACGGACCGTCGGACAGTTTCGCGCGCTTTAAGCGTATGCAGGGCTACGAAGTGTTCCAGCCGATGGGATTCGACGCGTTCGGTCTGCCTGCCGAAAACTACGCGATAAAAACGGGTATTCATCCCAAAGACAGCACCCTGAAAAACATCGCGACGATGGAAAAACAACTTAAAAACATCGGCGCGACATACGATTGGGATTACGAGGTCGTCACGTGCGATCCGAAGTATTATAAATGGACGCAATGGCTGTTTTTGCAAATGTATAAACACGACCTGGCGTACAGAAAGGAAGCGCCGGTCAACTGGTGCCCGTCCTGCCAGACCGTTCTTGCGAACGAGCAGGTCGTCGACGGCTGCTGCGAAAGATGCGGCACGACGGTTGTCCGTAAAAATCTGACGCAATGGTTCTTCCGCATCACGAAATACGCCGAAGAACTTTTGAACGACATCGACAAACTCGACTGGCCCGAAAAAACCAAACTTATGCAAAAACACTGGATCGGTAAATCCACGGGCGGCGAAATCGAGTTCCAAGTGAAAGACAAGGACGTCAGTTTCCGCGTGTTCACGACGCGCGCCGACACGATTTTCGGTATCACGTACGTCGTTCTCGCGCCCGAAAGTCCGCTTGTCGATAAGGTCGTCACCAAAGAAAACAAACAGATTGTCGAAGACTATAAATTGCAGTGCAGCAAAATTAACGAGATTGAGCGTCTTTCGTCCTCGCGCGAAAAGACGGGCGTGTTCACGGGAAGTTACGCCATCAACCCGATAAACGGCAGGGAAGTCCCCATTCTCGTTGCCGATTACGTCCTTGCAAGTTACGGCACGGGCGCGGTTATGGGCGTTGCGGCGCACGACGACCGCGACTACGTTTTCGCGAAAAAGCACGGCTTGCCCATCGAAAGAGTAATAAGGAGCAAGGACGGCTCGCCCGACGATCTGCCTTATACCGACTACGGCATAATGTGCAACAGCGGCGAATTTGACGGTATGACCACCGAAGAAGGACGCGTCGCCGTCATCAGAAAACTTGAAAAAGAAGGGAAAGGGGAACTCAAAACCAACTATCGTCTGCGCGACTGGCTTATCTCGCGTCAGCGTTATTGGGGCGCGCCCATTCCCGTTATCCATTGTCCGCACTGCGGCGCGGTGCCCGTCCCCGAAAAGGATTTACCCGTGGAACTTCCTTACAACGTCAACTTCACGCCCGACGGCGAAAGCCCGCTGAAAAAGTGCGACGAATTTATGAACGTGAAATGCCCCGTTTGCGGCGCGGACGCAAAACGCGATCCCGACACGCTCGACACCTTCGTATGCAGCAGCTGGTATTATCTGAGATATGTCGATCCGAAAAACGACAAGGAAGCGTTCAGCCGCGAAAAAGTCGACAAAATGCTTCCCGTCGATAAATACATCGGCGGCGCGGAACACGCATGCATGCACCTTTTGTACGCAAGATTTTTCACAAAAGCGTTAAGGGACATGGGATATCTCGACTTTGACGAACCGTTCAAGTCGCTTGTGCATCAGGGCACGATTTTAGGGCCCGACGGACAAAAAATGAGCAAGTCCCGCGGCAACGTAATTTCGCCCGACACGCTCATCGAAAAGTACGGCAGCGACGCTTTCCGACTTTACCTTATGTTCGGTTTTTCCTATGTCGAAGGCGGACCGTGGAACGACAAGGGGCTTGAAAGCATCCAGCGTTTCATGGACAGGGTTGAAAGGCTCGTGTGCCACAGCCGCACGTTCTCGTACAACAATAATCCTTTGACCGCTGCCGAAAAGAATATCGAATACGTCAGAAACAACACGATAAAATGCGTCACCGCCGACACCGAAAACTTTGCGTTCAACACGGCGATCGCGCGTATTATGGAATTCACGAACGCGCTTACCGATTACGAAAACAAAGTGTCCGACAAAAACGCCGTCTTTAAGGAGTGCGTCGAAGACCTTGTGAAAGTGCTTGCGCCGTTCGCGCCGCATTTCACGGAAGAACTTTGGGAAATTTTGGGCAACAAAACCACGATTTTCAATACCGAATTCCCGAAAGTCAACGAAAAAGCCCTTATTAAGGACGAACTCGAACTCGCGGTGCAGATCAACAGCCGCGTGAAAGCGAAAATCGTCGTACCGTCCGGCGCGGACAAAGACGAAATCCAAAAAATCGCGATGGATTCCGATGAGGTCAAAGCCCTTCTCGACGGCGCGACCGTGAAAAAAGTTATCGTAATTCCCCATCGCCTTATCAACTTCGTAATATAGGAGACAGATATGATTGATATTAACCTGATTCGCAGCAATCCCGACGCGGTGAAAGCGTCTTTGAAAAAGAAAGAATGCGACGTCGACTTTTCGGAACTTCTCTCGTGGGACGCCGAAAGACGCGCGCTTATTTCCGACGTCGAAAGCCTGAAAGCAAGAAAAAACAAGGTGTCGGCGGACATTCCCCGCTTGAAAAAAGAGGGCAAACCCGTTGACGCAATCTTTGACGAAATGAGAAAAATCGGCGAAGAAATATCCGAAGACGACAAAAAAATCGACGATTTGCAGGAGAAAATCTTCAATTTCGTCGCGTGTCTTCCCAACCTTCCCGACGACGACCTCGTTGCGGGCGGCAAGGAAAACAACGCCGTACAAAAAGTCATCGGCAAAATGCCCGAATTCGACTTTGAGCCCAAAAACCACGTCGACCTTTGCACAAGCCTAAATCTCATCGACTACGAACGCGGCGTGAAACTGTCGGGCGGCGGATTCTGGATGTACCGCGGCGTCGGCGCAAGGCTGGAATGGGCGCTTCTGAATTTCTTTATTTCGGAACACCTGAAAGATGGTTACGAATTTATTCTTCCGCCGTTGCAACTCGGCTATAACTGCGGGTTCGGCGCGGGACAATTCCCCAAGTTTTCGGACGAAGTGTATTGGCTCGACGTCGACGAAGACCGAAAGAAAAACCGCTTTATGCTGCCGACTGCGGAAACCGCTCTCGTGAATATTTACTCGGGCGAAATCATCGACGAAAGCAAACTCCCGATGAAAATGTTCGCATACACCCCGTGTTTCAGAAAGGAAGCGGGAAGTTATCGAAGCGAAGAACGCGGCATGATCCGCGGACATCAGTTCAACAAGGTCGAAATGGTGCAATATACCCACCCCGATCACAGCGACGAAGCCTTTGAAGAACTTGTGAACAAGGCAAGCGGACTCGTCGAAAAGCTGGGGCTTTATCACCGCATATCGAAACTTGCCGCGGGCGACTGCTCGGCGTCGATGGCGCGCACGACCGATATCGAGGTCTGGATTCCGTCGATGGGCATTTTTAAGGAAGTTTCAAGCGTTTCGAACGCGCGCGACTATCAGGCAAGAAGAAACAACACCCGTTTCCGCGACGCCGCAACCGGCAAAACCCGTTTCGTGCATACCTTAAACGGCAGCGGACTTGCGACAAGTCGCATCCTTCCCGCGCTTGTGGAACAATATCAGAACGCCGACGGCTCGGTCACGGTGCCCGAAGTTTTAAGGCCGTTTATGGGCGGACTTGAAGTAATCAAATAATAAAAAAAACAAAAACGCATTGAAAAACCGCCGTATTACGGCGGTTTTTTTGCGTCCGAAAAACGTCATAAATCGTATTTTTCAAAACTTTTCGCGCCTTTTTTATACGAAAGCGCGGTGAGTCCTGCGCCAAAAATAATACCCGCAAACAAAATTACGAGTTTTGCGACAAGGTGAGAGTCGTCCGTCGGCAGAAACACGTCTTTTACGACGGGTGCGTGTGCAAGCACGACGTCGATTGCGACGATTAAAAATCCGAGTGCGCTCGACAAGGCAAAATGTCTGCCGATTTTTTCGGGACTTTTATAATACGCCGTGAAAAACGACAGGTTGAATATGCCGAAATATAAAAACGCGATTCCGTAAAAAGCAAGCGACGGCATCGAGCCCGCCTGGTTTAAGGAAGTGTTCAGAATCGTGCAGCGAAGGACGGCAAAGGGAATCGTCGCGACAATCGTCAAAAGTTCGAAAACGCTGACGGTGAGTATCCTTGCGCCGACCAGGTCGCGCTTTCTTACGGGCAGATTAAGGCTGTATTCCGGGTCGTGATTTTCACGCGACGAAAGACACATAAAGAATATGCCGAGCGTGGTGTAAAAAAACGACACGAGATAAGGATAATTCGGGATAAGCAGCATGAAGGCAAACGACAAAAAAATGTAGTTCGTCGGGTGCGCCGCAAGACGGAATTCCTTGTAAACAAGATTTTTCATAATTCCTCCTTTTCGAGATGCACCATAATGTCTTCAAGCGATGCGTCGGTTGTTTCAATGTTCAAAACAGCGGCTTTATCGGCAGAAATCAACACGCTTAACCCGTCTTTCAGCCGCCTCACGCCGTGCGAGCACGCTGCGATATCGTCCGTGAAGGCGTCCTTTTTAACGAATGCGAGTTTGTATTTTTCCTTGAACGTATCGGTGGGTTCGCTTGCGAAAATCCTGCCGTTTCTGATGTAGGTAATGTCGTCGGCGCACTTGTCGAGATCGGACGTTACGTGCGTTGAAAAGAGTATGGTTTTCCCGTCGTCTTTAAGCGACAAAAACACGTCCAGAAGGTCCTCGCGCGAGACGGGATCGAGCCCCGACGTCGGCTCGTCCAAAATCAAAAGGTCGGCGTTGTGCGACAGGGCAAGCGCCAGCGAATACTTGACTTTCATTCCTTGCGACAACGCCTTTACGGTTTTGTTTTCGTCCAGGTTGAATTTTTCAAGATAGCCGCGATAAGCGGTTTCGTCAAAGTTTTCGTAAAACCTTTTCGTGACGGCGGTTATCGTTTTCAGTTTTTTCGTGACGTAATAATCCGCGCCGCCCGAAACGTAGCCGACGCGGCTTTTGATTTCCTTTTCGTTTTCCGAAAAGTCCTTTCCGAAAAATTTTACCGTGCCGCCGTCTTTATGGACAAAACCCAGAAGACATTTGAGAGTGGTGGATTTTCCCGCGCCGTTTCTGCCGATAAATCCCATAATGCGTCCGCTCTCGACTGAAAAACTCACGTCGTCAAGGGTAAATGCGGGATAAACCTTCGTAAGGTGTTCAATTTCAAGAGTTTTCATTGTCGTTATTAAACACCTTGTCGACGTAACCCGAAACGTATTGTTTCGGCGGAATGGCGATACCGCGCGCGGGATCTCCGAAAAGAATAAGCGTGTCGCCGGGCACAATGCCGAAAACGTCGCGCGCTTCCTTTGGAATGACGATTTGTCCTTTCTCGCCGACTTTTACCGTCCAGGCGAATTTGCCGTCTTTTTGCGATTTCATAATTACCTCAAAAGTATGAAAAGTATGATTTGTATAACTTATTTTACGCCGCGCATTAAAAATTGTCAATAAAAAAATAAAAAACCCCGCTTGCGCGGGGTAAAAGGATTTTTATTATCTGAATTTTTTTATCTAAAATTCACGACGTTTATCGGCTCTCCGTCAAGATAGGACAAAAGGTTCATAACCGCGGTGTCCATAAGGCGTTTTCGGGATTCCTTCGACGCCCAGGCGATATGCGGCGTGATGATGCAGTTGTCCGCGCGAAGAAGAGGATTGTCGGGTTTTATCGGCTCTTCCGACACGACGTCGACGGCTGCAAACGAAACTTTTCCCGAGTCGAGCGCGTCTTTAAGCGCTTGTTCGTCGATGAGTCCGCCGCGCGAAGTATTGATGACGATTACGCCGTCTTTCATCATATCGAAGGCGTTTTTGTCAAGCATTTTTTCGTTGTCTTTCGTGAGCGGGCAGTGCAGCGACACGATATCCGCGCGGGAGTACAATTCCGCAAGGTCGGCGTATTCGGCGATTTCGCTGTCCAACGACATTATTTTGTCGTAAACGATGACGTGCATGCCGAACGCGTTTGCGATCGTGCCGACGGTGCGCCCGATTCTGCCGTATCCGACAAGCCCCAGAGTCTTTCCTTTCAGCTCGGTAAGCGGATAGTCCCAGAAACAAAAGTCTTTTGAATTTGTCCAGCGGCCTTGTTTTACGGCGTCGCTGTGGTGTCCGACGTGGTGGCAACATTCCAGAATAAGCGCGAAAGTGAACTGCGCGACTGCCGCCGTGCCATAGGTAGGAACGTTGCAGACGGGAATACCGCGCTCGGCTGCGGCGACGGTATCGACGACGTTGAAGCCGGTTGCAAGCACCCCGATATATTCGATATTCGGGCAGGCGTCCAGAATTTCCTTTGTGATTTTCACCTTGTTCACGATGACCGCCTGATTATTGCCGATGCGTTTGACAATGGTGTCGAAGTCGTCGGGCGTTCTGTCGTACACGGTAAGCTCGCCGAGGTTTCTGAACCCGTCCCACGAAAGGTCGCCGGGGTTTTCGGTAAAACCGTCCAGAATAACGATTTTCATAAGTTCCTCCCTGAAAAAGTGCATGAAGTGCCGGAATTTGCAAAAACATTATTGCATTTTAATTGTACATTAAAAAGCGGGCGGTGTAAATACTCTTTTTCAAGAAAACGACAAAAACGGACGATTTTTTTGCAAAATCATCGAAAAAAATTGTCCTGTTACAGGACTTTTTTGCCTTTTGAATAAACTTCCGTGACTTTTCCGCGCTCGTCGACGACGTTGAACGACGCGTCATATCCAACGGAAAGGGCGGGAATTTCAAGCCCCAAATACTTTCTCGGCGATTCGGTCGCGCAATAAACCGCCTTTTCAAGCGGCACGCCGTAGCGGACGATGATTTCAACCATTTTCGCGACGTTCGTCGTGCTTCCCGCAAGGGCGGATTTGTCTTTGAGATACGCCGCGGTGCCGTCGGCAATTACGGGCGTGTTTTCGCCAAGGATATATTCGCCGACAGGCGCGCCGCACGGGGCAAGGGCGTCGGACACAAGTATGATTTTTTCATATCCTTTGCACTTATAAATGAATTTGAAAAGGTTTTCGCCGATATGCACGTCGTCGGCGATGACTTCCGTATAAATATCGTCAAAGTACATCGCGCACTCGTTCAGCCCGAGATGTTTCGTGATTTTGCCGTCGACGCGGCGGAATCCGCTTGACGCGCAGTAAATATGAGTCGCTCCGTCAAGCCCGACGTTTTTGCAGGCGATAATCTGGTCGTCGATACTGTCGTCGTGTCCCGCCTGCGCCTTTATGCCGTTTCCGACGATTGCTTTTACGAGTGCGACCGCGTTTTTCGTTGCCGGACACAGCGTTACGATTTTAAGAACGTCCGCGTTTCGGCTGAAAAAATCCGCGTCCTTTTCGTCAAAGGAGGTCATTATGTTTTCAACGGGTTGCGCGCCTTTTTTCGCAATGCTTATGTACGGACCTTCGATATGCGCGCCCAGAATTTCCGCGCCCGATGGCGACAATTTTCTCAATTTTTCAAAGGCTTTGTCAAGCGCGGTAAGCGGGGTTGCGACAAAGGTCGGAAGGTATGCCCCGATACCGTTTGAAAGAAGGTAATTTCCGATTTCAGACAATGCGTTTTCGTTAAGTTCCGTGACGTCGTGAGTCACCGCGCCGTGCGTGTGAATATCGACGTAGAGCAGCGTAACGTATCGCGGCGCAGATTTTTCGCGCGTCTTTGAAACCTTTGAAATTTTTCCGTTTTCAACGGTTATATCGACGGCGTTATCGGCGACTTTCCCGCCATAAATGAACTTTACGTTTTTAATTTCCATAATAAACCCCGTTTTTTGTCATAATTTGTAAAAATATATAGTTTCGGGCAATTGCTCGAAATACAGCGAAACAGCGGCTTTTTTGTTGAAGTCGAGCGTCACGAGAGAGTCCGTTTCAAACTCGTATCTTCTGCCGTCCGAAAGGGAAAGCGCGCACGATTTTTCGTATTCCGCACTGTCTTCCGGTTTCTTAAAAATTGCCGACAAAACGCCCGTCTTTTTTTCGACAAGGTTGTCTGCCGCACCTTTTGAAATCTCTTTCCCTAAAAATTTCACCGGGAAAGTCGGCGGCACGAGAAAGGTGAGTTTTGCGGCGGAAAACGTCGCGTTTGAAAAATGCAGCGCAAGGCGGTTTTCTTCTTCGACGACGGATATTTTCACAAAATCCCCGTCGTATCCCGAAAAGTCGATATGCGCGGACTTTACCGAACACGACTTGGTTTTCACGTCCGAAAGCGCGTACTCCCCGTCGACGTCGAACCGCGCGGTCAGTTTCCCGTTTTTCACGCCGAACTTTTTTTCGGCCTTTACCGATTTTATAAACGGAACGAGCGACGTATGATTGAAAACTTCCGTTTCGTCAAAAGAAAGTCTGACGCCGTATCCGCTGTCAACGATTTTAATCATACCGATATTTTACCCTTTTTGGGGGCGGTAGTCAAGGCGCGAAATCACGTTTGAACGAGTCTCGTCATATATTGAAAAAAATCGTCGGGGGAAAAGGGTGGACAGATGCCGTGCGGAAGTCGATTTATCTCGGCTGAAAAAAAACTTTGAAACGATAAAAGGGAAATGCGACGACGTGTTTGCCGTCGTGAAAGCGAACGCTTACGGACACGGCGCGACGGAAGTCGCGAAAACCCTTGAAGAGTGCGGTTGCAAAAAATTTGCCGTGGCGTCGGTGTACGAGGCGGAAAGTTTAAGGAAGAACGGGATAAACGGCGAAATCGCGATACTCGGCTTTTGCGAGGATTTTGGGCTTGCCCGCGAAATTGCCGCCCGTCCGCTCGTGTACGACGAACACACACTTTGCCTTGCGAAAAAGTACGACGCGGAAGTTTTCGTAAAAATCAATACGGGAATGAACAGGCTCGGATTTTCGACAATCGGAGAAACGGCGTCCGCCGTGAAAAACCTGCGGGTTCTCGGGGTGTTCACCCATCTTTCGTCGGCAGACGGCGACGACGCAACCGACCGCCGTATTACCGAAGCGCAGATAAAAAACTTTATGGAAGCGGAACTTGTCGTCAAAAACGAAAAGGACGTCCCCTTTTATGCCGAAAACAGCGCGGCACTCATAAAGTACGGCAGATTTTTCGACGGTGCGAGAATCGGAATCGCGCTGTACGGCGTAAATCCCGTATCGGGCGACAAAACGCCGCTGTTGCCCGTGATGACTTTTCGCGCGGCGGTAATTGCGATAAACACGGTGAAAAAGGGCGACTTTATCGGGTACTCGCGCGGGTATCGGGCGAAAAAAGATATGCGCGTCGCGATAATATCGACAGGTTACGCCGACGGACTTCCTCGGGCGTTGTCGAACAAGGGAATGATTTTCTGCAACGGGCAATTTCTGAAAATCGTCGGAAAAGTTTCGATGGACAGCGTTGCCGTCGACGCGGGCGACGCTGACGTGAAAATTATGGACGAAGTCGTCGTTTTCGGCGACGAGATAACGGTCACGGACGTCGCAAACCGCGCGGATACTCTGCCGTACGAGATTCTGACGGGCGTTTCGGAAAGGGTGAAAAGGGTTTATAAAAACCCGTAATGCCGCAGGCACATCACGCCGTAAGGCACATCGCGCCGTAAGGCACAAAAAAGCCCCGCAAAAGCGGGGCGTTTTTAACGGATTATTACTTTTATTACTTGTTGTTTTTGATGAAATCTTTAAGTTTTTTGGTTTCCATCTTCCAGTAAATCGTCTTAATCGGCGGGCAGATCGCAAACAGGAATCTTGCGAAGGTGAACAGTCCGCAGGGGTAAACGTATTTCTTCTTGCGTTCGATACCCTTTACCATTTTCTTTGCCACGTGAGCGGGGCTTTGTACGGGGAAGGGTTTCTTGAACTCCTTGGGATTTGCGGTTTTGAAGAAGTTCGTATTCGTTGCGACGGGATAAAGACAGGTCATCGTCACGTTTTCGGGAAGTTCCAGACGAAGACCTTGCTGGAAGCCTTGCGTGCCGAACTTCGACGCCGAATACACGCAGTAGCCGGGCATAGCCATCTGACCGATTGCGGAAACGGTGATGCAGAAGTGTCCGTCGCGGCCTTTTAAGAAATCAAGGTATTTGCCATAGGTATACATCGGCGAAATCGTATTGACCTGAAACATTCTGTTGACGCGATCCCAGTCGGCGTAGTTGTACTGTTCGTAATAAGGGAAGCCGGCGTTTGCATAAAAAATGTCGATTGTGCCGAGTTTTTCTTTTGCGACCTCAAAGATTTTGTCGACGCCTTCCTTGTTGCCGACGTCGCACTGCATGGGGAAGACCTTGCTTTGGTCGAACGTGGAAATGACGTCCGTTTTAAGGTCGACGGCAAGGATTTTGTTGTTGCCTTGCACAAGAAGTTTCAATGTTTCGAGACCGATACCGCTGTTTGCGCCGGTCAGAACGATTTTTTTACCGGTAATCATAATTTTGCTCCGTGTTATTTTAATAATAACATATAATAGCACAACGCCGAAAAAATGAAAAGCGTTTTGAAAAACGAAATTGCCGCGGGGCGTTAATTTCCCGCAAGATTGTTTGACTTTAATATAAAATATTTATATAATAAATAAAAATCGGAAAAGGGAGAAGAAAAGACGATATGCTGACCGTAAATTACGTTGACGACGACGATGAATTGATGAGAATTTACGACCGCGCGGGGGTAACGGGCGCAAACACGAGCGGTATCAACGCGGTGCTCTTCGACGACGACGAGGGCGTGGGCGTATGCAAAATGGTGCTTCGCGACGAAGGGATCCTTATTGTATCTTTCGACGTCGCAAAGGACAAGGCGGAAGATCCGTCGGTTTCCGACTTCTTTTTCAGGACGATTCTTTTCAAACTGTCGATGAGCGAAGTCAATATTCTTATTGCACCCGACGACAGGCTTGAAAAATTCGGATTCAAAAAACAAGGAGATCTGATGGTTGTTGCCGCGCGGGACGTAGTTTTCCCGTCGTCTTGCGGCGGAAATCACCAAATCGATAATTAACCGAATAAAATCGGCGTATAAAGCGTCGATTTTTCCATTAAGGAGCATATATGGAAGAATTTGCAAAACCAACCAACTTTATTGAAGACATCATTGACGCCGACCTTAAAAGCGGCAAGCATACGTTCATAGCGACGCGTTTCCCGCCCGAACCGAACGGGTATCTGCATATCGGCCACGCAAAAGCCGTCTGCATAAATTTCGGCATTAAGGAAAAATATCACGGCACGTGCAATCTGCGTTTCGACGACACCAACCCGTCGAAAGAAGACGTCGAATACGTCAACAGCATTCAGGAAGACATAAAGTGGCTGGGTTTTGAATGGGACGCGCTTTATTATGCGTCCGATTACTTTGAAAGAATGTATTCGCTTGCGGAAGGGCTTATCGAAAAAGGGCTTGCGTACGTCTGCGATTTGTCCGCGGAAGAAATCAGCAAAACCCGCGGCACGCTTACCGAACCCGGCGTAAACAGCCCGTACCGCGACAGAAGCGTGGAAGAAAACCTGCGACTTTTCAGGGAAATGCGCGCGGGAAAATACGACGACGGCGAAAAGGTTCTCCGCGCGAAAATCGATATGGCGGCGAACAATATCAATATGCGCGATCCCGTCATTTACCGTATCGTGAAAGCGCCGCACCACAGACAAGGCACAAAATGGGTGATTTATCCCATGTACGACTTCGCGCATCCTTTGGAAGACGCGATCGAGGGTATTACGCACAGCTGTTGCAGTCTTGAATTTGAGGATCACCGTCCCTTGTACGACTGGGTTGTCGAAAATTGCGGATTCAACCCCCGCCCGAGGCAAATCGAGTTTGCAAGGCTCAACCTTACCCACACGATTATGAGCAAGCGTTATCTTCGTCAGCTTGTCGAAGACGGCGTGGTCGAAGGGTGGAACGATCCCCGTATGCCGACGTTAAGCGGTATGCGCGAAAGGGGATATCCCGCGGAAGCCATCCGCGATTTCTGCTCCCGCATCGGCGTGGCAAAGGCAAACAGCGTCGTCGATATCGCGCTTCTGGAACACTGCGTCCGCGAAAACCTTAACGAAAACGCAACGCGCGCAATGGCGGTTCTGAAACCGTTGAAACTCGTTATCGAAAACTATCCCGAAGGGGCGACGGAAACCGTCGAAATCGAAAACAATCCCAACAAAGAAGGCGCGGGCACGCACACCGCGACTTTTAGTCGCGAACTTTTCATCGAAGAAAGCGACTTTTCGCTGAATCCCCCCGCAAAATATTTCCGCTTAAAACCCGGCGGAATGGTAAGGCTCAAAGGCTCGTACATCGTAGAATACACCGGTTGCGACGTCGACGAAAACGGCAACGTCAAAGAAGTGCGCTGCAAGTATATCGAAGACAGCAAATCGGGCGGCGCGAACGCGGGCATCAAGGTCAAGGGCGTAATACACTGGGTGAACGCAAACGACTGCGTCGACGTAACGGTAAATCGTTTCGATTATCTTATCAACGACGTCGAAGGCGACCTTATGGAGCGCGTCAATAAAAACTCGAAGACGGTTGTCCGCGCGAAAGCCGAAAAATTCATCGTTGAAAACGCAAAGGCGTACGACCGCTTCCAGTTTATGAGGCAGGGCTATTATATGGCGGTAAGCAATTTCGACAAATACGCGCCCGTGTTCAACGAAGTCGTGGGGCTGAAAGACAGCTTCAACAAATAAGACAAAAAAAGAAAAACGCCGTCAACTTTTTTACGAAAAGCGTTGATATGTAAACTATTTTAGTTTATAATAGTTAAGAAGTATCTTGAAACCACGACGGTTTTTTCGTGATTTCATCGACCATTGTTTAAGGAGATAAATTATGGCAGTATGTAAAACTTGCGGTTCAGTAGTCCATCAGGGCGACTCGTTCTGCCCCGTTTGCGGACAAGGCCTGTTCAACCCCGAAGACGCGCTTATCTGTTCGGCTTGCGAAACGCCGAATGCGCCCGGGACGCGCTTTTGTAAACATTGCGGCGCGGTGCTTCTGAGAAAGCCCAAGACGGTTCAATGTCCCGTATGCGGCAGCGAAAACGCCGAAGACGCCTTATATTGCACGGCTTGCGGCAGCGAAATGCCCGGCGATTTCGAAAAAGAGTTCGAGGTGGAAAGCATCGAAAGACTGCAAGCGGTTTTGCCTCTCATCCACTCTTATGCGGAAAAGTTCAACGGCGAATTTGACAAACTTTCCGAAGAAGAATTGAAAAATTCCACGTACGTTTGCCCGGTATGCGGCAAGCGCAACAGCATTTCCGATGAAAAGTGCCGTCGTTGCGGCAGAGATAAGAACAGAAGTCTGTACCTTGCAAGCAAGCAACGTATTCCTTCGTTCGAAGACGCCGTCGAGGTTCCCGACGTACCGCACACTCCCGTGGTCGAGCCCGTATTCCCGGTGAAAGCGGACAAAAAGCCTGAGTTTATAAACGGTAAAAAGTCTGCCGACAGCACACCCGTAAAGGGCGGCGGACAAGCCGGTTACGCAGGCGGCTATGCTTATTCGGGCGACGGATTTATGCAAAATTCGCCCATAGTACAGCCCCTTGCAATCGTTCCGTACGTCACGCAGGAACAGCCCTTGTGGCAGTATGCGTCCAAGGCGGATTATGAAAGAATGCGTCGTAATAACGCAAAAAAATAACGGGGGAATTATGGATAAAAAAACAGAAAACGTTAAAAACGAAAAAGTCGTATTTTACGCTCCGTTGCCGGTCAACAAACCGTATCCTATCATAAGGCCCAGCGAAAAAATCCAACTTCAACCCACGGTAAATCCCGTTGCGATCGTTCCTTACCTGTCCGCGGGCGAGGAAGAAGAAACCGTCGCGCAGTCCGCGGCGGAACAACAGACCGTTGCCGCAAGAAAGACGGAAAAACGCGCGTCGGCACGTGTGTCGGGCGTTCTTATGCTTATCATCGCCACGCTGTCGATAATCCTGTTCGGGTTGTCGTTCGCGGCGAAATATCCCATTGCGGGAGCGGAAAAATACATCAGCCTTAAATACTTTGCCGATATGTTCGACGTGATGCTCAAAACGCACGAATTTGCAAAGTTCGACGTTGTTTTCGCGCCGTATCTTATCGCCGTCGCTTACGTTGCGATAGCCGTCAATTTCATTTTGTCGATAATCGCGATTTCCACGGGAAAGAGAATAGGATTTACCCTTTGCGCGGTCATAGCGTTCCTGTGCTTTGTCGTCGCGGCGTTTTATGAGATGAAATTCTTCTCTCAGATCAAAAATCTGGGCAATCTGCTTTCGCGCGATTGCGGTTGGCCCTCGATAATGCTGATTATTATCGGCGGCGCAAACCTTGTGTTCGCATTCGTCTGCAACATAATTTGTCCTAAACACAGAATTCAGGAAACTGTCGAGTTTTAAGCGGAGGTTATATAATGAAAAGAAAAAACAAAAAAGTAGTTGCCGAATCTTTGCCCGTGAGCGCGGAAGAAACCATTAAAAACGCCCGCGCGGAAATGAAGGACGAAGATTTTTCGGAACTCAGAATTCAAAAGTCCGAAGCAACGCCCATTCCGCAAGGGAAACCCGCGGCGGCTGCTCCCGCTCCGCAAAACGCGCAAAAAGTCCCGCCCGAGGTTGCAAATCCCGTCGAATATGCGGTGATGCGTCCCGTGGCAGGCGGTCTTCAACCCATAATCGCACCCCGCGGTCAGGTTCAGCTTAACCCCGTCGTAGTGCCCGTGGCGTTCGTGCCGTACGCAACGCAAAACCAACCCGTTTTGCAAATCGACAATAAACCCAAACAGCAACAACCGCTGCCCGAAGTCAAGGATCAACCCCTTGATAAAAAAGCGGCGCGCGCGGCGAAACGCCGCGATAAAAAGCCCGAGTTTGTCGGGGATGACCTTTCCGCAGAAAATGCAATCAAGAAAACGAAAGCCAAAAACCGCGCGTTTGCGGCAATCCTTTTCGTTATCACCCTTGGATTCTTTGCGTTTGTCATTCTCAACCACTTCGCGGCACAACTTAAAATCACAAGCCTTGCGCTTGCCCCCGGCGAGCCCGATATCATTGCCGGCTGGATGAACTTCGACGCGAGCGACCTTATCGCACAAGTTCCGTTGATCCTTTACACCGTGGTATGCGCGATTGCTCTTGCGACGCTTATCGTGGAATTCGTGGGGCTTTGCAACGGTCATGGATACCACATCTGGATTTCCGCGCTTATTCTGTTCGTATTGACGGTGGCGGGCGCAGTTATTTGTGCAACCGTTCCCGCATTCAAAGCGCTTAACGTTCCTTTGAACCCGATTGCGAAGGGCAGCTTCGTATGGCGTCTTGCGATGGTGTCGGTGGTATTTTTGATTTTCGCGCTTTGCTTCATTCCAAGGAAGCCCAAGTTCGATAACGACGACGATTTAAGCGATCTGATTTAACAAAAGACAAAGAAAAATCCCGCGGAGCCCGCGGGGTTTTTGTTTGCGCTTTTTCGTTTTGTTCGTTTATATTATCTGTCGAAACAATTATTTATTAAAAAATGTCGTTTCCTTTTGAGTCCACGCCGACAACGCATTCGAACCCTTCGACTTCGAGTTTCGTTACCGCTTCCGACAAAAGTTCCGGAAAAGCGATGACTTCCGCCGACTTAATCGCCGATTTATAAAACGCGCCCGCTCCGCCGATTGCGACGAAGTAAACCGCGCCGTTTCGTTTTATCGCGTCAACTACCGCGCGCGTGCGCGCGCCTTTACCTATTATACCTTTAAGTCCCGCGTCCAGCATATCGGGCGTATAAACGTCCATGCGTTTCGACGTCGTGGGGCCGCAACTGCCGTATGGTTCGCCGTCTTTTGCGGGAGTCGCGCCCGTGTAATAGACAAACGAATTCCGAAGGGGGAAAGGTAAAGGCTCATTGTCTTTCATAAGGGCGAAAATCTTTTTGTGAGCGGCGTCGCGCGCCGTGTAAATCGTGCCGCTTATCGACACGATATCGCCCGCATTCAGCGTTTTCAGTATTTCAATATCGCTTGTTTCGACCTTAATCATTTATCCCTCGATTATTCTTTCGCCGTGGCGCGAGCAATGGCATTGTACGGTGACCGCGACGGGCAGTCCCGCAATGTGGGTGTTTTCCGTTTCGATAAACACGCGAAGGGCGGTAACGTCGCCGCGGAAGCCTTCCGCGCCGATGCCCAGAGCGTTGATTTTTTCAAGCATTTCCTTTTCAAGGGAAGAAAGATATTCGTCGGGGTTTTCCTTGTCCAAGTCGTTCAAAAGGGCGTGCTTGCTCATAATCGCCGCCTTTTCCATCGTGCCGCCGACGCCGACGCCCAAAATTACGGGCGGACACGGGCAACTGCCTGCGTCTTTCACCGTTTCCACAACCTTTTCGACCACGCCATCGACGCCGTCCGCAGGAGTTAGCATAAAAAGCCGCGACATATTCTCGCTGCCGAATCCTTTCATCATGCAGGAAACTTTCACTTTGTCGCCTTTCACGATGCGCGTGTGGATAATCGCGGGGGTGTTGTCGCCCGAGTTTTTGCGGGAAAGCGGATGCACGGACGATTTGCGGAAGTTTTCATACGCTTGTCTTACGCCGTCGTTTACGGCGTCTTCGACGTATTTCCCGGAAAGCGCGACGTCCTGCCCGATTTCCAGGAATACGACGGCAAGCCCCGTATCCTGACATACCGGCGAGTTTGTATCCCGCGCGATTTCGGCGTTTTCGGTCAGGACTTTCAGCGCGAAACTCTCGCGTTCGTTTGCGCCTTTTGCCGCTTTCAGACGGCAATATACCTTTTCGTCAAGGTGCGTTCCGATGTTTTCAAAAATTTCCCTGACCGCGTTTTCGATTTTTATCGTGTCGATTATCATACTTCACCTTTTTACCGATATAGTATAACATAATATCGCTTGTAAAGCAAAAAAAACCGTGATACAATATTAAACGAGGTTAATATGTCACTGAGAATAATGTCGATCGCCAGCGGCAGTCACGGGAACTGCACTTATATCTCGTCGGAAACGACGCATATCCTTGTGGACGCAGGGGTAAACTTAAAAAGAATTTCAGACGCGTTGAAGACAATCGGCGTGGGGATTACGGATTTGTCGGGAGTTGTCGTCACGCACGAGCACGACGACCATATTTCGGGGCTTTCCGCACTTTCAAACGCCGGCGTCAAGGTGTACGCGCACGAGCGGGTTATGCCGCATATCGCGCGCCGTATAGGGCCGATTCCGTTTGAAAACGTAGATTTTTTCGACGCGGGATTTGAAATCGGCGATATTGCGGTTTATCCGTTCAGAATACCGCACGACACGGTATATCCGCTTGCTTATACGTTCGTGTCCGGCGGCGCAAGGGTTTCCGTCGCAACCGACATCGGTCATATAACCGAAGGAATTTTAAGTAATTTGAAGGGTAGTCAGGTAGTATTGCTGGAAGCGAATCACGACGTGGAAATGCTGATGAAAGGCTCGTACACGCAACGGCTCAAAACGCGTATTTCGGGCGCAAACGGGCATATTTCCAACGATTGCGCCGCAAACGTCGCGACCGTCCTTGCACACAGCGGGCTGAAAACGCTGATTCTCGGGCATATGTCCGAGGAAAACAACTGCCCGGAACTTGCTTTTTCGACGGTATTGTCCGCCCTTGACGCAAACGGGTTTTCGGACAAAGTCCGCGTCGAACTTGCATATCAGAATAAATGCGGAGAACTTATCGAAGCCGATGAAAAATAAGAATTTCAAATTTTCAAATACGGGCAACGCGTTTCTCGTTGCGTTTGCGACCTTTTACGTCCTGAGCCTTATTTACGAATTTTCTTTCCGTTTCACAAGCGGAATGAGCGGGGCGGCGGCGTGGTGTCAGTATCTTATCAACCCCGTTGCGTTCATAGGCTCGATGCTCGTTTACGCAAAGCGTAAAAACGTCGACGTCGTGTCCGCGACGAAACTCAACAAAAAAATCGGGCTGAAACAAATCGGCATACTTTCGCTGTTGTCGGTATGCTGTATTATGGCGTTTTTGCCCGTGTCGAACATATTTTTGGACATACTTTCAAGGCTCGGGTTCGATATGAGCCTTAATATCGTCGATACGACGGCATCGGTCGGCGCATACTTTTTGGGACTGTTACTGCTTGCGGTTCTTCCTGCGTTTGCCGAAGAGTTTCTGATGCGCGGCGTCGTCCTGAACGCGGCGTCGAGAAAGCGCGATTACTCCTATGCGATCCTTATCACCGCGGGTATGTTCTCGCTCATGCACGGCAACCCGATACAGACGGTGCATCAGTTTTTGCTGGGCGCGGTGCTTGCCTACGTCGTGCTTGTGTCGAAGTCGCTATGGGCCGGGATTTTCCTGCATTTCTTCAACAACTTTTTAAGCCTGACGCTGGAATACCCGTACGAAGCGATTATGAAAAATACGAGCTTGGGCTCGATGCACGTCGGATATCGGTATCTCATCTGGATTGTGGCGATACTTTTGGGCGGCACGCTCGTCGTATATCTTCTGAAAAAGTTCACGAAAGTAAGCGCGCCGAAACGCGCTGAAATTTTGCCGGATAATGCCGAAGTCATCGACGTTTACGAAAATAAGGACGGCGTTTATTCCACCGAAAAGACCTTGTCCGTTAAAGCGAAAGAAAGCAAAAACGACTTTGCGGCGGCATTTAGGGATTTGTGCGGAATTTTCAAAAAAGGCGGATTAAAGGCTGCTTATAATAAGATAAACACCATAATCCGTGATATTACGCCCGAAGACGACGAAATGACCGAGATGTCGCGCGAGGACTTTTTCCCGTCGAATATCAAGCTTGTTTATGTCATTCTCGCAGTAATCTGGATTATCTCGCTGGTCAGCGGATTTTTGAATTGATGACAAAACGTTTCGCAAAAAACGGCATATACGCGTTCTCGATGCTCCTTATCGCAATCTTTCGTATTATGGTGTCTGATGGGGTTTTGTCGGGGTTTTCCGTGCTCGGTTCCGACGCCGTGTGGAGCGTCGTCGTGCAAGTCGGATTTATGGGCGTCGTGCCGCTTTTACTATACGTAATATATCTTAAAATTTCCCGGGACAAGCACGCCTTAAAAACAATCGCGGCGGAGTTCAAGTACGATTCGTTGCCCGCAAAAAAAAGTTGGGTTTATATTCTCCTGATTTCGATTTTCGCAACCTTTATGGTGACGTGTTTGTCAAACGTCTGGTACAATCTTATTTCGGTTATCGGCTACACTCCCTCGGTTTCAAAACCGCTTATTTACGACAACATCGGCGTACTGTTTGCGGATATCGCGCTCACGGCGATTCTTCCCGCGACGTTTGAAGAGTTCACAAACCGCGGACTTTGTTACGGCGCAAACGAAAACGCGCGGTTTCCGACTTTTGCGATAATTCTTTCGGCATTGATGTTCGCGCTGATGCATACGAACGTCACGCAGGTGTTTTACACGTTCTTCTTCGGGCTTATCACGGGCGCGCTCGTTTACGTCACGAAAAGTATATATCCCGCGATGTTTTGCCATTTCGTCAACAACTTCGTTGCGGTAATGCGCGATTACGGACGGCAAACGGGAAAAGGCTTCGATTTTCTGAACAAGGCGTACGGTTTTCTGCTTGGCACGACCAAAGGCGGAATAATCGCCACGATATTGTTTATACTCGTTGCGTTTTTGATGTTTGTACTGTTTTTGAAGACGTCGGTTATCGAGAGCGACAACAGGATCGAAAAAGGCAAGGAAGTCGCGTTTTGTAAGGAAGAGGCCGCACGGCTTGACAACGCGCCGCTGTATTTCGCGATAACGTTGAATGCGCTTATTACGATATTTACCTTTGTATGGGGGGTTATAAGATGAAAATCAACGTCGTGTGCGTGGGCAAGATAAAAGAAAAGTATTTTACTGACGCGATAAACGAATACGCAAAAAGAATTTCAAGGTTTGCGGAGTTCAAGGTTATCGAGTGCGCGGAATCCCCCGTGAAAAACCAAAGCGCGGCGGAAGTATTGCAGTCTGTCGAAAAGGAAGGCGAGAAAATACTCGAATGTGTCAAAGGGTATGTCATATTGACAGCGATTGACGGGAAAATGCTGGACTCCGTGGAGATTTCGCGCTTAATGAGTGTCAAAATGACAGAGGGCGTTTCCGAGATAACTTTCGTCATCGGCGGCAGCAACGGCGTGAGCGACAAAGTGAAAAACCGCGCCGATTTCAAAATTTCTTTCGGGAAAGCGACTTATCCCCATCAGCTTATGCGCGTGATTTTGTCGGAGCAGATTTACCGCGCGTTTTCGATAATGAACAATCTGCCGTACCATAAATAACTTTTATTATTACTTCAAATCAGGTCAAACGAAAAAGTTTTTTCATATTATGTCGTATGATTTACGCGTACGACGATTTATTGAACGACCTTAAAACAAGAAAAAATTATTTTTCAATCGGACAAAGCGTGTTTTCGCGCGAAATTTTCGCATTTGTTAAAGGACGGGGGAATCCGGACGCGCTCATATTCGGCGGGATCCACGCAAGAGAGTGCGTTACCGCCGACGTAGTGATGCGGCTTTACGATAATTACGACGAAAGTTTGCCGGCGATATGTTTCGTGCCGCTTGTAAACCCGGACGGCGCGATGCTTGTGAAATATTCGCTTGACGGGGCGGAGTTTTCGTCGCGCGAATTTTTGAAACGGGTGAATAATAATTCAACGGATTTTTCAAAATGGAAAGCAAACGGGCGGGCGGTAGACCTCAACGTAAACTTCGACGCGGACTTCGGAAAAGGCGAAAGCAACGTGTTTTATCCCGCGCCCGAAAACTACGTCGGTGAGCGTCCGTTTTCCGAGCCCGAAACGCTTGCCATGAAAAAATTGACTGAAAAATTCGGCTTCAAAGCGGCGATGTGTCTGCATACGAAGGGAAATCTTATCTATTATGGCTATAAAAAATTGAAATGTTATAAAAATTATGTTAAAATGATTGCAGCCGCAACCGGACTTCCCGCCGTGACAAGCGACGGCAGCGCGGGTGGCTACAAGGACTGGTTTTTGAAAAACGGCTTTGGATTTTCGATAACGGCGGAACTCGGCGACGATTGTCTTTTTCACCCGATTTCGCGCGATTACACGGCGGAATTTGCGAAAATCCTTGAAAACACGCCGAAAATACTTGCAAAAATCGGTGAAGAAATATGGATGAAAAGTTTATGCGCCGCGCAATCGAGCTCGCAAAACAGGCGGAAACTTTCGACGAAGTCCCCATCGGCGCGGTCATCGTCCTGAACGGAGAGATCGTCGCGGAAGGCAACAACAGAAAAGAACGGGATAATTCGGCAATTTCGCACGCGGAAATCGTCGCGCTCAAAAACGCCAACGAAAAACTCGGCTGGTATCTTTCGGACTGCGAAATGTACGTGACGCTCGAACCGTGCGCGATGTGTGCGGGCGCGCTTATAAACAGCAGGCTGAAAGCGGTTTACTTCGGCGCGTACGACCAAAAAGCCGGCTGCTGCGGCACTCTTTACAACCTTCCGACGGACAAGCGGTTCAATCACAGACTCCACGTCGAAGGGGGCATCTTAAAAGACGAATGCGCCGCGCTCCTTTCGGAATATTTCAGAAAAAAACGCAAAAAAGACAGCGACATACAAGGTGAAAAATGATTATTATCGGTCTTGGCAACAAAGGACTTTCCTATAAAAACACATATCACAACATGGGTTTCGACGTCGTGAGCAAACTCGCGAAAGAGCTGGGCGTCAGGTTTTCGCATACCGAGTGCATGGCAAAAACCGCCGTTACGAACGTGAACGGGAAACGCGTCGTCCTTGCAAAACCCGAAACGTATATGAACCTTTCCGGCGAGTCGGTCAGGGAACTTATGGGGAAATATAAGGAAACGGCGGACGGCATAATCGTGATTTACGACGATATAGACATCGCAATCGGCACGATCCGCGCAAGGAACGCGGGAAGCGCGGGCACTCACAACGGAATGCGGAATATCGTGGAATGCTTGAACGGCAACACTGCTTTCAAGCGCATCCGCATCGGCACGGGATTCGACCACGGCAACGTGCCCCTTTACAACGTCGTGTTGTCGAAAGTCAAGGGCGAAAACAAAACGCTTGTCGACGCCTCGACCGACTTTGTCGCAAACGAACTTTTGTCGTTTTTGAAAGACGGAGACTTTGACAAACTTATGAGAAACGTCAACGGATTTAAGCCCGAATGACGAAAAATATAAAAACGAAATGTACGACTTTTTGAGACTCGAAAACTTAAAAGGCGACTTCAAAAACCTTCTCGACGCAGTACGGGGTGGCAAAGCCACCACGGCGTTTTCACTTGTCCAAGGAGCAAAAAACCACGTTACAAGCGCAATTCCGGGCGTTAAACTGCTGATTGTGCCGGATAGACTTGCCGCCGAAACCGCATACACTCGTCTGAAAGCGTACGTGAACGACCGCGTCGTGTTTATCCCCGACAAGGACGACGTACTATTAAACAGAAAAGCGGGCTCGGTCGGACTCACGGGAAGAAGAATCGAGGCGTTGACGCGCCTCATACAAAACAAAGCGGAAATCGCGGTTATCCCCGCCGAGGCGCTTTTGCAGTATTATCCCAACGTCGATGCGTTCAGGGCGGCGCACGTTACCCTTATGAAAGAAGAAGAGTACGCGCCCGAAAAAGTCGCGAACAAACTTGTGTCGATGGGTTATACCCGCGTCGAAAGCATGTCTGACCGCGGCGAGTTTTCATTGCGCGGCGACGTTCTGGACGTATATCCCCTTGCAAGCGAATACCCGATAAGGATAAGTTATTTTGACGACCTTGTCGAAAGCATAAAATATTTCCGCCCGGAGACGATGGAAAGCGTGAAAGAAATCGGACACGTCACGCTGTCGCCGGCAACCGACGTACTCATCACCCGCGACGAAGCCGACAAAATCATCGGAAAAATCAAAAAACACCGCACGACGAACGGCAAAGCTAACGACGTAATCGACGACGTCATCGGCAGGCTCGAACTTAATCCGACCGACAGAAACCTTGTGTGGATAACGCCGTTTATCGACGAAAGAAGCGTGATTTTCGATTATCTTCCGCGCGACGCGACGATTATCGTGGACGAGCCGAAACTTTTGTACGACAAGTTGGAACTTATCGAAAAGGAACACTCGTCAAGGGTAAAAAGCCTTGTCGAAAGCGGCGAAGTACTGCCGATTCATAAGGAGTCGATTTTAACGCGCGCATACGCGCTGACGTATATAAGGGTGATGAAGCGGCTTGCGTTCCAGCAGTTGACCGCGCTCAATCCCGTGTTCGAGTCAAGCGCCGTATATACGCTCAAATCGCAGCAGCCCGCAAAGTATTATCTTGATCGCAACGTGCTTTACACCGACGTCAAAAATTTCAATGCGACGGGCTACAAAGTCATGCTTTGCTGCGGCGACGAAAACCGCGCGAAAAACGTGTCGAAATCGCTCAAAGAAAACGATATTTACGCAGAGTGCGACGAAGATTTTTCACGCAGTAAAATCATTGCGACAAAAGCCCCGATACGCGTCGGATTTATATATCATCAGGCAAAACTCGTCGTCCTCGGAATGGACGAACTTTTTGGCAAAATCGGACAGAAAGCAGAGTTAAGCAAACCAAAAACGGGGTTTATCCAGTTAAAAACGGGAGATTACGTTGTTCACGAGCAATACGGAATCGGCGTTTGCGAAGGCTCCGACCGCATCACCGTCAACGGGATAACGCGCGATTACGTCGTGCTTCGTTACCGCGACGGCGGAAAACTTTTCGTCCCCATCGACCAGATGGATATGTTGACGAAGTTTTCGGGCGGAGAAACGCCGAAACTCAATAAACTCGGCGGCGACGAATTCAAAAAAACCAAAGAAAAAGCGAAGGCGTCGATACGTAAACTTGCCTTCGATCTGCTGAAACTTTATCAGGAACGCGAAAAGCAAAAAGGATATAAATATTCCCCCGATACGCCGTGGCAGCGCGAATTCGAGGAAAATTTCGAATACGACCTGACCGACGACCAGGATCGCGCCGTCCGCGAAATCAAGGACGATATGGAAAAAGGGCGCGTGATGGACAGGCTGGTCTGCGGCGACGTCGGCTACGGCAAAACGGAAGTGTCGTTCCGCGCGGCGTTCAAAACGGTCATGGACAACAAGCAAGTCGCGATTCTTGCCCCGACGACAATCCTTGCAAAACAGCATTTCAACACCTTAAACGCAAGGTTGCAGGGATTCGGGATAAAGACGGTACTTTTATCAAGGCTTCAATCGGACAAGGAAATCGACCGCTCGCTCAAAGAAATCGAAGACGGCGTGGTAAGTATCGTCGTCGGCACGCACCGCATACTGTCGAAAGACGTCGCGTTCCACGATCTCGGGCTTTTAATTCTTGACGAAGAGCAGCGTTTCGGCGTGGAGCACAAGGAAAAACTGAAAACGGTGAAAAAGGACGTCAACGTTTTAACTCTCACCGCAACGCCGATCCCGAGAACGCTGAATCTCGCGCTGAGCGGAGTCCGGGACATAAGTCTTCTGGAAACCCCGCCGAAAAACCGTTTGCCCGTGCAAAACTACGTCGTCGAATACAGCGACGGGCTGTTGAAAGACGCCGTCATGCGCGAAGTGAGCCGCGGCGGACAGGTGTTTATCCTTTACAACTACGTCGAAACCATCGAGGCGTTTGCCGAAAAGGTCAGGAAACTCGTTGACGGCAAAGCAAGGGTAATGGTGGCGCACGGCCAGATGGGCGCGGGCGAACTTGACAAACGAATGACGTCGTTTTATCAAAGGGAAGCGGACGTGCTTATCGCAACGACGATTATCGAAAACGGCATCGACCTTCCCGACGCGAACACTCTTTTCGTCATCGACGCCGACAGATTCGGGCTTTCGACTTTGTATCAGTTAAGGGGCAGAGTCGGCAGAAGCGGCGCGCTTGCACACGCATATTTCACGACGCGGCTTAACAAAGTCCTGACCGACGACGCCGTAAAACGCCTTACCGCGCTTACCGAATACAGCGACTTCGGCAGCGGATTCAAAATATCGCTGCGCGACCTTGAAATAAGAGGCGCGGGGACTTTCCTCGGCGCGGAACAGCACGGCCATATCGAAAAGGTCGGCTATGAACTGTACAGCAAGATGCTGAAAGAAACCGTGGAAGAAATCAAAAACGGCGGCGTAAAGAAAGAAAACAACGTGCTTATCAAAATCGACGTCGACGCATACGTCCCCGAAGACTACGTGGGCGACGGCGACAAAATCAGGGTATACAAGCGCATTTCGGAAGTTACGAGCGTGAAAGAAAGGGACGAACTTATCGCGGCGCTGTCCGACGTATACGGTCCCGTGTCCGCGCCGCTTAAAAACCTTATCGACATCGCGCTTTTAAAAAGCCTTGCGGGAGAATACGACGTCGAAAAAATCGTCGCGACAAAAAAAGGCGCGGCATTCGTGTTCCGCGACGCGAACGTTTTCAAGGAGCAAAACTTGCTTTCCGCCGTGGCAAAACTTACCGAAGACGTCGTGCTGACGGCGACCGTACCCCCGCAACTGTTGTTCAACACAAAGGGGCTGACGGTCGAACAGGTTGTCGAAAAGATGATAAACTTTTTGCTGATCACGCAAAAATCGTGAAATTTTCCGCGTGAAAAACAAAAAAACGATAAAAAGGAAAATATATAAAAACGTTTGCCTAATTTAAGGTAATCTTATATAATATGGTGTACGGTTTTTATTATTATATATAATTCCGCAAGGAGTCTATGATGAATATTAAGAAATTCTTGGCAGTTATACTTGTGACGATTATCGCGATTACCGTGTTTGCGGGTTGCGACGTTATCACGAAGAACGAGGAGCGCGACTACAACCAATCGCTTGCCACCGTGAAATACGCAGGGCTTACGTCCACCGTCACGAAGGGCGAGTTTAACGAGTCGTTCAACTCACTTGCCTACTATTACGTTTACTATTACGGATACACCGTCGACGAAGCGGCGTCATCCATATTGGATTCGCTTGCTCAGCGCAAGTTGCTTATCCTTTACGTCCGTGACGAAATCGCAAAAAAACAGGGCGTCGCAAACACCACCGCGGTTGCAGACCTTTTGAACGCCGTTGAGAAAAACGAAGCGGTAAAGAGCGCGAACGAATCCATGGCAAAGTGGTATAAGCAGGTGTTTGAGGAACTCTGGAAAGAGGCAAACTCCACCGACGACACGACAGACGATAAGAAAGACGACGATAAAGTCGACGAAACCGACAAAATCGCCGCGCGTCCCACTCGTCCCGACAAGGCGGAAGCGGAAGTCGATTACAATGCGGATTTAAAGCCCGAAGACGCCGAAATCAAATTCTTTGAAAAGGCGAAAAAAGATTTGTTCACCGCAAAAGAATGGGAAGAACTTAACAAGGTCGAAGGTAAGGTCGATTACGTCGACAAGGCATTGAACGAACTCAAAAAACAACTTGCAGACAACTACAAGTCCTATGACTATTACCTTAACAGCGCGTACGAAACCCAGCTTATCTCGAAGTATAAGAGAGAACTCGGCAAGGATTTCAACCCCGACGACGCCGCAATTAAGAGCGAATACGACAGATACGTTTCTCTCAACAAGGAAAAATTCAGCATCGAAACGAAAGCGAATTACAAGTCGGCAATCTCGTCGTCCCTGACAAACACCGTTTATCATCCGACGTCGGAACACGGCTACGGCTACGTTTTCAATATTCTCTTTAAGTTCAGCAACGACCAGTCGACCGAACTTAAAAACTTCACGGCGGGACAACCCGACAAAACAATCGTCGAAAAGTATCGCGCACAACTTGCAAACAAAATCGAGGTTATGAAGTCGAATCCCGATTACGATCCCGACGAAGTCTGCGAAGAGTGCGAAAAAGCACAAAAAGACAACAAGGATCCCAACAAGTACTGCACGAAAGAAAAATGCAACGCCCGTTCTTACGAGGTCGATAGCGAAGGCAATATCAAGAAGTACAACGTAATGGACGTAATCAACGAACTCACGGCGAAACTCGACGCGGCAACTTCGTTTGAGGCAAAACGCGAAATCGCGGCGCAGTACGTTTATATGGTAAACGACGACACCGGTATGTATAATACGAGCAGCAATAACGCCATCACCGGAAACGGCAACGGATACCTTATCTCGCCCCACGAAGACGATAAAACTTACGTCGAAGAGTTTTCGAAAAAGGGCAGAGAACTTGTTAATAACGGTCTCGGTTCGTACGGCTGGTGCGTCACCGACTACGGCATTCACTTTATGTTCGTAAGTTACATTCCTTACGACACGACCGTTTCGGGCGTAGCGGACGACCTTATTCCCCTTGACTATATCGTTTACTACGGCCGCGAAGACGACGAAAACGACAAAAACAAAACGCTCCGTGACGTCATTGTCCAAGATCTTAAATCCAAAAATACCGAGGCGCGTTATCAGATTGCCGCTCAGAACGCAATCGCAGCAAACAAAGACAACTCGATTTCAAGGAATAAGAAAGTCTGGGAAAAGACAGTGAAAGAACTCAAAAAATCGCTTGGCGTAAAAGACTAAGACAAAACAATCAAAAACCTTCGGGCAACCGAAGGTTTTTTTATCGGTTTTTTTGAAAGAAAAAACAACCGCAGGAAAATCTCAAAAATTAGTATTGTAAAACCAAGAAACTTATGATATTATATAATCAATAAAACAACTTTCGGAGTCATTATGCAAAACGAAAACAATTTTGAAAAACACGAAAAACTGAAAAAAAAGTTGAAGATCGCGGGATTTGTCCTGGTGATTGTCGGGGCGGTGCTGACACTGGCGGCGTTTATCGACTTTTTTATAACGGTCGGTAATCCCGACAAAGGAATGCCCAAACTCTTCTTCCTGGCGTTTATAGGGCTTCCCATGCTGGGTATCGGGGCAGGGCTTCTCGCCTTTGCGTTCCGCCGCGAAATCGCCACGTATTCCAAAAACGAAAGCGTGCCCGTCATTAACGAGGCAAGTTCGGAAATCGCGCCGGCAATACAAAACGTCGTGAAAGCGGCAAAAACCGAAAGCGGCGTCAGGTGCGAATGCGGCGCGTTGAACGACGCTGACGCGAAGTTCTGCAAGGCGTGCGGAAAGCCGCTTGCAAAAACCTGCGACAACTGCGGCGAAAATAATTCCGCCGACAGCGCATACTGCAATAACTGCGGCAACAAACTGTAATAAAAAGTGAAAAGGGGACTTGCAAAAGCAAGTCCTTTTTTTGTGACGAAAAGAGATTATATGCCAACAGATAATAATACGAACTTAGGTTTTACGCCGTGTTTTTGACTAATACTGCGTTACGCTCACGGCGTATACGGAAAAGTATTAAGCCGCTCGCGTGCCTTGTCTTATCCTAAAAATACGACGGAAAAATCATATAAAACACGATATTCGTCGGGAAAATTTTTTTCATATTCGTTGAATTGTCGCTTTTTCAATGATATAATAATATAGGCAAAACCCGCGGGAGTGCTCGCGGTTTGCAAAACGCAGATTAAGGAGAAAATTATGGGAGATTATTCAAAATTTATCGACGAAAAAAGACGCGCCGTACCGACGCCCGAAAGCATGGTTGACGAAAACGGCATTTGCGCGTTCGGAACTTTCGACAAGGAATTTGAAAAAATGGACCTTGTGAAACTCAAAAACCCCACAAGTTTGCCAAATTGTTTCAACAGGCTTAAACTCACGCTGTGGGAAGCGACGGAAGTCCATCTGAAAAACGGTGTGCTGCTTGCGGTGGTTTGCGATATGGGCATATTCGGAAAAACGCTGAACGTGTTTTATGACAAGCGTACGAAAAAGGTTTATTGCTGGGATACCAACTTAAAATCAAAGGACACCGTTATCGCGCCGAACCTTATTAACGGTGCCGTTGCAGAAGGGAAAACACCCGTGTCGCACGTCAGATACGTCAACGACTTCCAGGACGGCAAATGCCATCTTAAAGGACAACATACGGGCAAATGTCTGATCACCGTTCCTCAAAAAGACAAAACGATCGTCGCGGCAATCAAAGAAAACTACGGCGAAGCGACAATCGAGTACGACTTCACGCTGACGCGTTTGTCAAAACCTTGCGTAGCAAGCATTCCTTTTGGCAAAAACCGCCCGCTGTACAGCCAGAAAGACTTTTTTAAGGCGGAAGGCAGGCTTGTCATTAACGGCGAAGAAATGCTGACGGACGAAGATTCCGCGGCAATCGTCGACGATCACAGGGGCTATTATCCCCGCCGCGCCCATTACGACTGGGTAACGACGATGGGTAAATGCAACGTCGACGGCGCAGAAAAATGGCTTGCGTTCAATCTCACCAGAAATCAATCCATCGATCAGGAAAAGTATAACGAAAACATACTCTGGCTTGAAGGGAAAACAAGCATTCTTCCGCCGATAACGTTCACGAGAAACCCCGAAAGCAAGGACTTTAAGGATTATTCGGAATGGATTGTCAAGGACGAGCACGATATGGTAAACCTTAAATTCAAGGTATACAATATGAATCCGATGATTATGCACGCGCTTGTCGTAAACATAGATTATTACGTCGCATACGGCGAACTCGAAGGGTATATCCGTGACGAAGACGGCAAGAAATACGTCCTTGACGGAATGCTCGGCATGGGCGAAGATAAAACGCTGCTGCTGTAATAAAGCCCGAAAAACAGCATGTAAAATGCCGCCGTACGACAGAGAAACACAATGGTTTTTCAAAAGTCTTAAACGGCGAAAGCGTAACCGTAACGGCAGAAGATAAAGAAGGCAAAGAGTTCGTTGGCTGGCAGGACGAAAGCGGAAAAATCGTCAGCACCAAAAAGGAATATACCTTTGAGGTAAAAGGCGAAATGGTTCTTACCGCCGTATATCAGGACAAAGCACCGGGCGGCGGCACGATTGACGGCGAAATCGCACCCGCTCCCGATAAAAACGGACTGTCCGGCGGACAGATTGCGGGCATCGTGATCGGAAGCATTGCAGGCGTCGGAATTGTCGGGTTTGCAATATTCTGGTTTGTTGTGAAGAAGAAAACGTTTGCCGAGTTAATTTCTGCAATCAAAGCACTGTTCAACAAAAAGCAATAATATCAACAAAGCATTGTTCAACAAAAGGCGATAATATCAACAAAGCATTTTTCAACAAAAAACAATAAATCCAAACAACAAAAAACCGTCCGTATTTCGGACGGTTTTTCCTTGGCGAAAAAACAAAAGTAGAGTGCACGCAAAAGTTAAAAGAATGAAATTCGCTTAAAGCGAATGAAATCGCCTTTGGCGGTGAAATTTTGGCTTGCGCCAAAGTGAAATTTTTAGCCGTTGGCTAAAAGCGATGTGCCTGCGGCGCGATGTGTGCCTTCGGCACGTTGCGGATAGCAGGGAGGGTTCGAAAGCGAAGCGTCTACGCTCAACAACCGCGCTTTCGCGCTAATGCCTTGCATTTGACACTCCGTGTCCGGTTGTTGGCTATGTCCGCTGCGTTCGATTTCCGCAAATGCAAGCGCTTGCTTCTCTCTTCACTTGCGGTCATCCGGAGGGTTCGACTGCAAAGTAGTGTGCGTTTTTGTCAAAACGCACGGACTCCCCCGTATACAAAAACAACCGCAAAAGCGGTTGTTTTTTTGGTGTACCCGGGGGGAGTCGAACCCTCGACACCCGGCGTCGGAGGCCGGTGCTCTATCCAACTGAGCTACGGATACGTCTATGACGGATTATAGCACAAAACGGGCGGATAGGGCAACTTTATTAAAACTTATCGGAAAAATTGCCAAAAAAAAAGGACGGAAATCTTCCGTCCTTGTGGAATCGTCGGTTATTCGGAGCGCAGGCACTCGACAGGATCTTTGTTTGCCGCCATATGCGCCGGTACAAATCCCGCAAGCACCGCCAATACGACGCTGATACCAAACATCATAAGCGGCTGCCACCAGGAAAGCGTCGCAAGGTGCTGTACGCTGAACAGCTTTGCAATGACCGCGTTTATCGGCAAAATCAGTATATACGATATCGCGATGCCCAGCACGCCCGACAGACAGCCGATAATGCCCGATTCCGCAATGAATACGCCCGACACGTCGAGTTTCCTTGCGCCGATACTTCTTAATACGCCGATTTCTTTCTTCCTTTCAATGACCGACGTATATATTATGATTGCAATCATTATCGACGAAACAATCAGGGATATCGCGGCAAAACCTATGAGTACGCCCGTTATGGTTGCGGTCATCGACTCCACGTATGCCATTATCATCGACAGGTTGTCGCTGTATTTTACGGGAGTTTCGCCGTTTGCTTGAAGAGTCGCGTTGTAGTTGTCAAGGAAAGCAAGGATTTTCTCTTTCGAGTCGAAAGAACTTGCATAAATTTTGATTTTCTTGGGTTTGTCAACGTCGGACACGCCGAGTTTCAGCATAAGAGAATCGAAGTCAGTGCTCGGATCGATTTCGCTGATACCGACCTCGTCGTTGTTCAACGCCTTGACAAGCGGATGTTCCGACGCGCGCTCCGAAAGGTATCTGGACAGGGCGGCGGTGTAACCGATGTTGCCGTTTATCGACGTAACGTTTGCGTCTTCGCGGGGACGTACCACGCCCACGACTTTCACGTTCACGGTGTTTTTTCTGCCGTCGGTTTCGCCGTCGATAAAGGTTTTTGCGCGTTGATCGTCCCTTGCGGAAATTTTTTCCCATTTTCCCGTTTCGCCGTTTTTGTGATAATAGTCGCAACCCGTGGCGATTTGGTATTGCAGGGGCTCTTTGCCGTTTTCACCGATAATATCGCTTATCGAAAACGTCGAGTTGCTGAAACTGTTTTCGCCGCCGGTCGAGCCGCCCAACGCGCTGCCGATATCTTCTTTCGATTTAAGCCCGAGCGCGAAGAGCGTATAGTCGTTAATTTGGTTTTTGCGGTCGACGACAAGCACGACTTCGTCGTAATTCGTCGGCCATTTGGAATTGCCCAGAAGTTCGTACTGCCGGTTCAGAAGCGTTGTGTTGTCGGTCATTTCGTCCCACACGGTGAGATAGGACGAGAACATTTCAAGCTGATCCTTGAAGCCAGAGAGCACGGGAATATCCGCAATCGCGTCAACGAAAGGCTGCACTTTCATATACTTGTCTTCGTCGCCTTTCGCGTGAGTGTAGTCGCAGTAAACGTCGAAATCCGTGCCGTAGTTGTACTTGACGTAACCGATCGTTTCGTCAAAGTTATTGTCAATATACGACTTTAATCGTGCCAAATCGTTCTTTGAAGTCAGTAAGTTGTAATTTTCCAGAATATTGCCGATGACTTGTTGCGTATAAATCGTGTCGCCCGAAGGATATTTTTCGCGCTTTGCCGTGTCCGTTGTCAGAAGGGACAGAATCGCCGACAAGTCCGTGTTGCTTTCACTGATTTCGATGGGGTATTGCGACAGCGCGTTCTCTTCCATTTTTGAAATGAACGACCTTGCGCCCGTCGAAAGCGCAAGAACAAGCATTATGCCGATGATACCGATGCTCCCCGCAAACGACGTCAAAAACGTGCGGCCTTTTTTGCTAATAAGGTTTGTGAAAGACAGCGAAAACGCGGTGAGCGGCGACATCGACGCTTTTTTGCGCTTTTTCTTTTCAATGCGTTTCAGTTCGCGCTTGGCGTTTTTCGCGCCCGTCTGTTCGATGTCGGAAAGCGCTTTTTCTTCGGCGGCGGTTTTTGCGGCAAGGTCTGCCGCCTCGTCGCTAAGACACTCGTCAAGGGTGTACTCGTTCGTGTCGCCGACGATGACGCCGTCCGACATATTGAGAATACGGGTTGCGTATTCGTCGGCAAGTTGCGAGTTGTGCGTGACCATGACGATAAGGTGATCTTTTGAAATTTCTTTCAGCAGTTCCATAACCTCGACGCCGCTTTCGCTGTCGAGCGCGCCCGTCGGTTCGTCCGCAAGAATGATTTCGGGATTGTTGACAATGGCGCGGGCAATCGCGACGCGCTGCATTTGTCCGCCCGAAAGTTGCGACGGATGTTTTCTGGCATGGGCTTTCAGCCCGACTTTGTCAAGCGCTTCAAGCGCGCGGGCATGGCGTTCTTCTTTTGTAACGCCCGCAAGCGTCATCGAAAGTTCCACGTTTTTCTGAACCGTCAGGTGCGGAATCAAATTGTAACTCTGGAAGACGAAGCCGATACGCTTGTTGCGATAATCGTTCCAGTCAAGGTCGTTGTATTCTTTCGTGGAGCGGCCGTCGATGATGACGTTGCCCGACGTGCATTTGTCCAGCCCGCCGATTATGTTCAGAAGGGTTGTTTTGCCGCAGCCGGAATGGCCGAGTATCGCCACGAATTCTTGTTTGCGGAATTGGATCGTGATGCCTTTCAAGACGTTCACGACGTTGTTGTCCGTCTTAAAATCTTTTTTAATTTCTTCAAGTCTCAACATAAGAAGCGCCTTTTACTTTTTGATTTTAAAATGATAGATCTTAATATTAAAAATAGATTAAAATTGCAAAATTGTGAAGAGATTTTTTTGAAAAAACCGGGAAAGTTTTAGCATTATTTACAAAAAAAAGACAAAACGCGGGTTGTCTTTCCCTTAAACGCTTGAAAAACAGGGCGGCGAATGATATAATACCTATTATCTTTTGAAAATCCATAAGGAGAGATTATGAGTAAAAATCCAAAAGTCGACGCTTTCCTTCATAAGCTTTTCGGCACCACGCCGGGCGAGGGAATGCAGCCGAAAGAAGCGATTGCTTATTCCGTTGCCGGTTTCGGACAAAACTTCATTTGTACGATTATCGGCAGTTATCTTACCGTCTTCATGACGGACGCGCTGGGCTTTGACCTTAACACGAAAATCGGCGTTATGTCGGGCGTTATGGCGGTTGCCTGGCTTATGCTCGGCACGCGTATCTTCGACGCTTTCAACGATCCCATTATGGGCAGCATCGTCGACAGAACCCGTACGAAGTGGGGCAAGTGCCGTCCTTATCTCAAATGGATGGCGATTCCCATCGGCGTCGTTACCATTTTGTGCTTCCTGCCCTGGTATCCGAAAACGGGCGGCGGCTTTGCGGCCCTTTCGGTGATTTACGTTATCTGGTCGGTCGTGTACACGGTTGCGGACGTTCCTTACTGGGGACTTTCTTCCGCAATGACCAACAACACCGACTCCCGCGGAAAAATGCTGACGGTCGCGCGTCTTGCGTGCACGCTCGGCGCAGGTATCGTTACCGTTTTCGTGCCGATCATTACGTCCGCCGTCACTGCGGAATACAAGTATAACGAACTTGCGGTGCAAACCCCTGTCATCGTTTACCAGATCAACGACGTCAACGACAGCTCGAAAAACGTTTACGTCTTCGATACGGAAATGCAAAAAGCGTACTTCAACGGCGGCGATATCAAGGAAGGCAACCTTACCGAAGCGGCGAAAGCGGCAGGCTTCAAATACGGCAGAACGGTTATCTACGACGATAAGGGCGATCCGAAATATCTTAATATCAAGTTCAAGAAAAACGGCGATATCAAGAGCGTCGAAGTCAAGGAAGAATATTATAAGCAGAATTTCCGCTCCGCAAGCGGTCTTTTAAGGACGGAATGTGCGGACGCAAACCAGAAAACCTTGCGTTATACTTACTTCATCGCGGCGATAGTGCTTGTCGTGCTTGCGATGCCGATGTTCTTCTATGGTTTCAAAAACACCAAAGAAAGATTCGGTGCTGCGGAAGACGACAATCCTCCGACGCTCGGACACAACATCGGGTTGCTGTTCAAAAACAAACCTTTATTGCTCCTTGTTCTTTCGGGTATCCTTGGCGGCGCGAGAATGGTTTATACGTATACGGGCGGTTTGTACTTCTGTAAATACGCTTTGCAAAACGAAAGCGCGTACAGCCTTCTGACGATGCTGGTCGTGCCGGGCGGTCTTGTGGCTTCGGTGCTTTGCCCGTGGCTTACCAACAAATTCGGCAAAAAATGGACGTTCATCGGCTCGCACATTATCGGCGCGGTCGCAATGATAATTTTGTTCTTCATGTGGGATTTCAGCGCAGGCGCACTTCGCGCGGGCGGCATTTACGTCGCGGCAATCTGCCTTATCCTTATCGGTATCCCGCAGGGTATTTCCAACATTATGACCTACGCGATGATCGGCGATACGGTTGACTATCTTGAATGGAAGACGGGCGAGCGCGGCGAAGGTATCTGCTTTGCAATGCAAACCCTTATGAATAAAATCGGTATGGCAATCGGCGCGTTCATCGGCGTTCTCGCATACGGAATGAGCAACATTTCCCCGACCGACCCTGTCGGCAATATGGACGTCGCGGGACTTAACAAGTTGTGGATGATGCTTGTCTTGTCGGGCGTCGTGAGCTTTATCGCCTGCATTATCCCCATCTTCTTCTACAACCTTACCGAAAAGCGTCAGCGCGAAATGGTGAAGGAAATCGCTGAAAGAAAGGCGGCTGCGGATATGGCGGCGGATCTCGATATTCCCGTAACTCCCGAAGCGTAATCTTTCAAGAAACGACTTTTAACCCCGCTTACGCGGGGTTTTAATTTTGAAAAATAAAGCGCGCGCACTTTCGCCGCTTGACTATTTTTCCGCCGCGGTTTACAATATTTTACGAGGTGAATTGTATGTTATACGACAATATTCTGGAAACAATCGGGAAAACCCCGCTTGTGAAACTCAACAGCATAAGTTACGACGACGTGAACGTCTTCGGGAAGCTGGAATATTTCAATCCGTCGGGCAGCGTGAAAGACCGCGCCGCTTATAACATGATTCTGGAAGCGACGTCGTCGGGCGCAATCGACAAAGACACCGTTATTATCGAGCCGACTTCCGGCAATACCGGCATAGGACTTGCCATGGTATGCGCCGCTCTTAAAATGAAACTTATTCTCACAATGCCCGAAAATATGAGCGTCGAAAGAATAAAAGTTCTGAAAGCGTACGGCGCGGAAATCGTCCTTACGCCAAAGTCGGAAGGCATGCGCGGCAGTATCGAAATGGCGGAAAGGCTCAAAGCCCGTTACGGCCACGCTTTTATCCCGTCGCAGTTCACAAATCCCGCAAATCCCGCGGCGCACTTTATGCACACCGCAAAGGAAATCTTCGCCGACCTTAACAACGTCAGCTGGATTGTCGCGGGCATAGGCTCCGGCGGCACGATAATGGGCATTAAAAAATATATCGACACCTATAAAACTTCCACGCTTATTTGCGGGGTTGAGCCGAAAGGAAGCCCCTTGCTCACGCGCGGGAAAGCGGGACCTCATAAAATTCAGGGCATCGGCGCAAACTTCGTGCCGAAAATCCTTGATCCCGACGTTCTGGACGCGGTCGAGGACGTGTCGGACGAAGACGCCATTGAATGCGCCAGAAACCTTGCGAAAGAAGAAGGCATTTTCGTCGGCATTTCGTCGGGCGCGGCGATTCAGGCTGCAAAAAACCTTGCGTCGCACGGGGAAAAGGGCAACATCGTCGTTATCCTTCCCGACGGCGGTATGAAATATCTTTCGACGGAGTTGTGCGGTGAGTAAGAAAAGAGTTGTGCTTGGTATGAGCGGCGGCGTCGACAGCAGCGTTGCCGCGCTTCTCCTGAAACAGCAGGGCTACGACGTCATCGGGCTGTTCATGAGAAACTGGGTTGAAGAAGACGAAAGCGGTTGCTGTACCGCTCTTGACGACTACGACGACGTGCGCGCCGTCGCGGGGAAACTCGACATACCTTATTACACCGTCGATTTATCCAAGGAATACTGGGATAACGTTTTCAGGCAGTTTGTCGATTACTATAAACGCGGGCTCACGCCGAACCCCGACGTCCTGTGCAACAGGGAAATCAAGTTCGGCCCGTTTGCAAAGTACGCCAAAGACCTTGACGCCGACTTCATCGCGACGGGGCATTACTGCAACGTGCTGAAAAAGGACGGCCGCACCTATCTTGCCCGCGCAAAGGACGAGAACAAGTGCCAGACGTACTTTTTGAATCAGGTTTCGGAAAAACAAATCGAAAACGTCATTTTCCCCGTCGGGAACCTTTTGAAACCCGAAGTCAGGAAAATCGCCGAAGAAAACGGACTTTCCACCGCCGAAAAGAAGGACAGCACCGGCGTTTGTTTTATCGGGGAACGCAACTTCCGCGAATTCTTAAAAAAATATATTCCCATGCAGGAAGGGGATATCAAAACCCTTGACGGCAAAACCGTCGGCACTCACAGCGGTGTGTTTTATTACACCGTCGGACAAAGAAAAGGATTCGGTCTTGGCGGCGCTGGCAACGGAGAGCCGTGGTACGTCGTCAAAAAAGACGTGGAAAACAATATCCTTTACGTCAATCAGGGAGAGTGCGATCTGCTGTTCACAAAGGAACTCACGACGCGCGGCTTCAACTTTATCACAAAAAAACCCGACGAGAAGGAATTCAGGGTGCTTGCCCGTATCCGTCATCGTCAGCCCCTTGAAAACGCAACTGCGGTAATCGACGGCGACGACGTGCATTTATACTTCGACCGTCCGCAACGCGCCGTGGCGGCAGGACAGTATGCGGTGATGTATGAAGTTGAGTCGCCTATCTGTCTTGGCGGCGGCGAGATAATATAAAACGGCGATAATGTGCGCCTTTTCGGCGTTTTGACGGAACCCTGCTCAGTTACGTACGGCAAAGTACGCGCCTTCGCAAGAACCCGTCAAGAACCCCGAAAATCCATCAAATTCTCGCCGTTTTAGAGAGTTAGACTCTGACTTTTTAGAGAGTTGGATTCTGACTTTTTAGAGAAAGTTTTTTGTGTCATTCTGAGGAGCGAAGCGACGTGAGAATCCCGCGGAAGCGAACCTTGTTTCAATAATATCGCACCCCTTCCGGGAGATTGCCACGCTACGCTCGCAATGACATAAAACGAGATGTTCAAAACGGAAACCTTGTAATAAAATCCAACGTATGCTTTTGTACTTGCGTTGAACAAAAAAGATAGTTTAAGTTATAAAAAAACACCTTAAAGGAGGTTTTATGGATAAAATTGTCGTTTGTCCCGAGTGCGGGGCACAGATGACTTTGCAGGACGGACAAGTCGTGTTTTCCTGCGTCGATTGCGGCACTCGTCTTTATTGCATTAAGGGCGTCGTCATCACGAAGTCGCAGGCAAAACTTTTATTGAAAAAACTTGTTGAAAAGAAACAGGCGGAAAAAGCAAGACAACTTGAAATCGAGCGAATCAGCGCGAAAAACGTGAACGAAACAGTGCGTCCCGAGCCGCCGATGCCGATGCAGCCCGTTGCGCCCGTGCAGGTGAAAATGCCCGAGCCCGAGCAAAAAATCAACATCGCGCCGCCCATTGTGCCTGCACCCAAACCTGTTGAAAAACCCGTCCCGAAACCCGAAGAAAAGGCGGAAGCGACACAAATCGGAAAGGTCAATCACACCGTAAAATCGGGGATGGCGTTTGCGATTTTCACGTACGTATTTTTCACGGCGTTTATGTTTGCGTGGTTTTATCCGCTGCACAAAATGTCGTTGTCGTTCGTCAACGCGTTGCCGAGCGTCGCAAACGACGAACTGCTTAAAACAATCGTCGGATACGTCTGGATTTATTTTGACCTGCTGGTATTTTTGGCGTGGGTATGCGCGTCGAGTTCGTTTATGTCGCTCGGATGCGTGCGCCGCAGAAAAATCGACACGGGAGCGGAACTTATCGCCTCGGCTTGCACGATACTGAATCTCCCCAACGTATTCCTTATGCTGATTTTAAGCGCGAACCGCAAAAAAATCACAAAGTACAAACGCAGCGAATACGGCGTAAAATACAATATCCGAAAGGACTACGTCCCGACAATTGCCGCTTTGGAAACTCTGACGCTTGCAGCCGTCGCGTATTTCCTTTACACTCTGGTCAACCCGTATTTCTTCGTGAACACGCCGGATTTCTCAAACTACGTGAAAATTATCATCGACGTTGCGTCAACAATGCTCATACCGTTTATGGCGGGCGTAATATCTTTGTCAAGGCTTATCAAGATTATGGCAAGACGTCGCTAACAAGACACAAAACAAAAAAAATCGTACGGGGCAACCCGTACGTTTTTTTATGCCGTTTCAGATGAGTTTGTCGCCGCCCGTGGTCGAGATGACGTACAGAATATTGATTTCTTCGCCTGTCAGAGCGTCGATATAAATATAATATATTCCGCCCGATTCCACGATGAATTCGTAACAGAGCTTTTCGGAATTTGTCTTGTACGGAATGACGCAAAGTCTGCCGTCCGACGCGTTTTCAAAGCCGACTTTCGCCTTTGCGGACTCGCGGGAAACCGCGGGCGTCTGCGTTTTTCTTTCAACGTGGTTGAAGGCATAATTTACCGCGTCCATTCCAAGAACGTCGCCGTTATCCGCGGCAATCTTCACCTTCACAAGGTCGGGATAAAGTATCGTGCCGTCCGACAGCACGGGCGCAAAATTGATATAAACGGTGCTGTCGTCGTTTGCGCTCCACACGTCCCGCATGTCGTGAAAACCGCATTTTTCAAGGAAAACTTTTGCCTTTTCGACGCAATCTTCAACCGACAATACGGGGTTTGTAACGTCGCGACTACCGCTCACGTTAAGGAGCGTTCCGCCGCGCTTACTGACCTGCAAAGTCGTTCTCACGCCCGAAAGCGTGCAGTCGAAATTGTACGTTTCGATGTCGCCGCCCCACTGACCGAGAAAGTTCAGATTTTGTATTTTGTCGCCGAAAATATCCGTGACGACGGCGGTTGCTTGCTCTTTTGTTACTTCGTTTTCGGGAAGACCTTTTATTGCCTTATCGTTTCTGCCGTCGCTGAAAGGTCCGTCATAGATAAGTTGCGGGTATTCGACAGACGGGTCGTTTAATGCGGCGAAAACGTCGGATAAAACGTCCGATTTGTCATTTGTGCCGTTTACGAAAAGGTATCCTTCGGATATTTTGTCCTTGACTTTATTAAGTTCCTGTGACAGCGTTTTCAGCATTTCGTGGATTTTCCCGATTGCCGTGTTTTCTTCCGCCGTAATCTCTCCGCCCGATTCCAGTTTGTCTTTGAGATACGCCGAAAAGTCGCCCGTCTGGTTCAGAAATCGCATTGTGTTTTCGATGCTCACGTCCGAGCCCGAAAGGGCGGATAACGCGCAAACGGCAAGTTCCCCGGACTTCACGGCGTCCGACAAAAGAGAAAGTCTTGTGGTTTTCCCCCGTGCGACCGTCAGTTTTGCGAATTTGATTTCCAAATCGTTCGTTTCGTCCAACAGGGTATAATAAGATTGCTGGTAATGCGCTTCCAGCACGTTCTCGGTTTCGGCGCGCGCTTTCTTTTCTCTTCCGAAAAGCACGCCGAGAGTTATCACCCCCGCCGCCATTGCGACCATAATCACGCTTACCGCTATTATTGCTTTTTTATTCATACGCACCTCATTTGGCAAAGTTGTGCTTGCCGATGGAAAGCATCACCGTTCTGGACCAGATCCACTTTGACGTGGCGGTTGACGGATTGTAATAATACAGACAGCCGTTTGTGGGATCCCAGCCATTCAGGGCGTCCTTTGCGGCTTTGATTGCGGTGGCGTTGGGCGAAAGATTTATTTGTCCGTCGTTGACTGCGGTAAACGCCCACGGCTGATAAATCACGCCGGCGATAGTGTTGGGGAAAGACGCGCTTTTCACGCGGTTCAACACGACTGCCGCGACTGCGACTTGTCCGACGTAAGGTTCGCCGCGCGCTTCGGCGTACACGCATTTTGCAAGAAGGTATTCGTCCGACGACGAGTATCCGCTTGACGAGCCCGTCGCGTTGCCGGTAGACAGACTGATTCCCATTGCGGCGGCGGTTTTTTTGCCGACGATACCGTCTGCGGTCAACCCGTTTTTGCTTTGGAAATATTTCACCGCTTTCGTTGTCGCCGCGCCGTATATGCCGTCGACCGCGCCCGTATAATAGCCCCAGCGTTTGAGTTTCGTTTGTACGGTTTTCACCTGATTGCCCGTCGAGCCTTGTTTCAGCACGACCGCTTCGGTCACGGCGTCGTCTTTCGTCATTACGCCCGAAAACGCCAGAACCGCCGTGAGCATTGTCACGAACAGTACGAAAGCGCACAAGATTTTTTGCGAGTTTTTATTCATCTTCACCTCTGAATTTTTTGATTATTTCAACGATTTTCGATTTGTATCGAAAGTTTTCGCTGCCGTCGTCGGGGACGAAACACAACGGCGGAAAACACACGCACCACCAATTATTTCCCGTCCCTTCGCCAAGTTCCACGATAAGCGCGTCGTAAACGCCCGCGGGGAAAGATACGTCGTCGTATTTCCTATAAGGAAACTTTTCCGAAGAAATCCGCACGGTCGCGCGGTAAGAAAAACCTTTGTCAAGAAGGACGTCGTCCGACGTCTTTTTCAGGGCGAAAAGGTTGTTTCTTATCACTTCTTTCGCGTCGTCCGACGACTTGCAATCCGAAAGCAGCGGCGTAAGGTAATTTACGACGGCGTCGCGCACATCAAGCTTCACGCTCTGGTCGATTTCGGAATTGCTGTTCGCGCGAATATGTATCCGTACGCAGTCTTGTTTGCGATTTTTCGTATCGACGCAGCCCGAAAGGGAAATCATCAGAAGAAGAGTCAGGATAACGATTTTTTTCATTGTTCACCTCGACATAATTCTTGCCCGTATTTGCGTTTCTATACTTGAACGGCGGCGGCGGATTGTGATATAATAAAAACGGAGGCAGTATGAAAGAATACGACGTATTGATAATAGGCGCGGGTCCTGCGGGGCTGACGGCGGGTATATATGCGGCGCGCGCGGGCGCAAAAGTCGGCATTGTCGAAAAGTCTGCGCCGGGCGGCAAGGCAAATCTTGCAAACGACCTTGAAAACTATATGGGCACCGACGGGATTTCGGGCAGCGACCTTATGATTAAATCCTTCGCACAAGCCGAAAAGTACGGCGCGGAGTTTATCTTTGACGAAGTTACGGGCGTTTTCCCCGACGAAAACAAGGCGGTGCTTAAAGGCGGCGACGTAAAATACAAAAGTCTGATTCTGGCAGTCGGCACTTACGACAGAAAAACCGGCGTCGAAAACGAAAAAGATTTTATCGGGCGCGGCGTATCGTACTGCGCGGTTTGCGACGGGAATTTCTTTAAGGGGAAAACCGTCGTCGTCGCGGGCGGCGGAAACACCGCTTTCAAGGACGCGCTGTACCTTGCGACGATTGCGAACAAGGTTTATATCGTGCACAGGCGCGAAGGTTTCCGCGCCGAAAAAATCCTGGTGGAACGGGCAAAAAACAACGAAAAAATCGAGTTTGTGTTGAACGGCGTAATAGGCGCGTTTCACGGCAATGAAAAACTTGAATCCGTCGACGTGAAATTTAAGGACGGGTGCGTGAAAACGCTTGAAACAGACGGCGTATTCGTCGCGCTCGGCGCAGAACCCGAAACGGGCTTTATACCGTCGGAAATCAAAAAAGACGACAAGGGTTATATAGTTACCGACGATAAAATGCAAACGAGCGTCAAGGGGATTTTTGCCGCGGGCGACGTGCGCGAAAAAAACCTGCGCCAGATTGTCACGGCGTCGTCGGACGGCGCGATCGCGGGGCAGTTTGCTGCGGAGTATGCGCTGGAAAATTTTGACAATCGTTAAAATATGTAAAATTTTATATAGACATATATCAATATTTGTATAACAAATTGATAAAAATCGCAAAAAAACGTATCAATTTCGGTCGTTTAACCGACAAAAGAAAAAAAATAAAAAAATTTTGTAAAAAGTTGTATAAAACCACTTGACAAGTCAAAAATATCATTGTATTATGATGCCATAAATCAAGTGAAATTACATTTGATATTAAATCGCTCATAATTTTCCCCCTTATCATATAATTAGTGAGGTGGCTCGGATTCTTCCGAGCCACCTTGCTTTTACCGCGAAATTTTTCTCCTTTTCAAACCCAAAATAAATATCGCGCCGTTACGCATAATAGGCGTATGAAGAAGTTCATAAAAGTCATAATTTCCGCGGCGATTTTTGCGGTTTTTTCGTTGTCGGCGACGGGAATAATAAATTGTAACGCGCGCGTCGCGCGCGCGGAAGTTATCGAAACGAAAATCGTAACGATAATGTATCACAGTGTGTTGAACGGAAGCAAAGGAAGATATATCGTCAGCGAAAAACAACTTGAAAACGACCTTGTCGCGCTTAAAAACGAAGGGTTCGTTTCGGTAACGCCCGCTGACATCATCGCGTTTTCGGAAGGGCGCGGTATGCTTCCGGAAAAACCCGTGCTTATTACTTTCGACGACGGGCATTACAACAATTTATATTACGCCGTGCCGATTCTGAAAAAGCACGGATTCACGGCGGTCATCAACCTGGTCGGGGCATATTCGGAACATACGACGACGTCGGGCGACTCCAAAAACCCCAACTATTCGCACATTACCTGGGATGAAATGGCGGACGCGGCAAAAGACGGCGTGATATATTTCGGCAATCACAGTTTCGGAATGCACAAGTTCAATCCGCGTTACGGAATCGCGCAAAAACCGTACGAATCGGACGACGAATACGTGAAAATATTTACCGCCGACACGATGAAACTGCACGACAAAATCAAGGAGTACGCGGGCTACGACACGGCGGTTTACGCATATCCTTTCGGAAAATATTCCGCCCTTGCAAAAGATACCTTGAAAAAGCTCGGATATAAAATCACTTTGACTTGCAACGAGGGCGTAACGAGCGCAAGATTCGGCGATCCCGACAGCGTGATTTATATGAGGCGTATCAACCGCGAAGGCTCGTACTCGACCGAGAAATTTATAAACGTAATAAAAAAATATTATAGCCGTTGATTTTCCGCCAGCCGTTTGATATACTTGAATACGGAGTATTTTATGGACAACGTATTCAATTTCAGAGATCTTGGCGGAATCCCCACGGCGGACGGAAGAAAAGTCAAAAGCGGACTGTTTTTCAGAAGCGGTCTTTTGGATTTTGCAAACGACAACGATATCGCGTTTTTGAAAACCCTCGGTCTTTTGGAAGTTTTCGATTACCGCGACCGCGACGAGGTGGACAAAAACAAGGAATATATTTACGAGCGCATCGGCGCAAACCATCTGCATTATCCCAACGACATCACAAAGGGCAAAGTTTTCAAGTTGCAGACGGGCGGAATGGAAAGAATGTTCATAAAAATCAAGCCCGCGGACGTGTGCGAGTTTTATTCGTACTTGCCTTTCGGAAACGACGGATACAAAAATATGCTGCTTGCGGTAAAGCGCGGCGAAGTGCCGTTTTTGCAACACTGCACGGCGGGAAAAGACCGCGCGGGGTGCGGCAGCGCGCTTCTTCTTGCGGTTTTGGGCGTGTCCTACGACGAAATCGTGAAAGATTACCTTAAAAGTCTGAAAATACGGGCCAACATCAGAAAAGTAATGTTCGACAAAATCCCGAAAATCGTGCACCCGTTCATAAAAAACAGTTACGAGCCGCTTTTCATCGTCGACAAAAGTTACCTTGACGCCGCGCGCGACGCGATTTTCAAAAAATACGGCAGTTTTGAAAACTACCTTTTGAAAGAATACGGATTAACACAACTTGACGTGGACGAAATCCGCGCAAAATACACCGAATAAACAAAATATACCGAATGAAAAACAAAAAGCACCGAGAAATCGGTGCTTTGTTTTTGAAAAGAAAAGTCGTTACAGGACGATTGATACCGTCATATAGGCGACGTAGGTTGCAAGGATAACGCCGCCTTGCACGCGCGAGAACTTTTTGGTGATAACCGCGGGCAGAATCGCAAGCAGAGTGAAGCCTATGCAGAAGGGCATATCTATGTAAAGCGAGTTGAATTCGACGGGAAGTCTGCCGCCCGAAATCATTGCACAAACCGGCAGGATTAAACAAAGGTCGATGACGTTCGCGCCGATAATATTGCCGATGGACAAGTCGTGTTTTTTCTTGATAATCGACGTAATCGTCGTGACAAGTTCGGGCAGCGACGTGCCTATTGCGACAAGGGTGATTGCGACGATTCTTTCGGGGACGCCCATATATCCCGCGAGTTTGCTGCCGAAAGTTACGAGATGTTGCGCGCCGCCGACGATAAACGCCGTGCCGAGAATAAAGAAGATAATGCTTTTTGCGATGTCTTTCGTCTTTTGTTTTTTGGCGGCCAAGGCATCCGTGTTTGTGCTTTCGTCGGTTGCGTTTCCGGACTCGGCGGGGTTGCCGTTCGCGTCAAGGGAAGCGGGATTCGCGCCGTTGTCGACAAGTTTATTCTTTGTCGCTTCTTTTTTTCCGACGATGATGTTTTCCGCCATAAATACGACGAATACAACCAGAAGAATAATTGACAAATATGCGTTCAAATAACCTTTCAGGCACATTAAGAACAAAATAACGATGGATAAAATCATTGTTATGCCCTTAAAGAGATATGCTTTCTTATCAAAAGCGTGCGGCAAAAACAAAAGTGACACCGCCATAATAAGCCCGATGTTCGCATTCACGCTGCCGACGGCGTTGCCGATTGCGATTGCCGCGTTGCCTTCGCCTGCGGCAATGGACGACGTGATAAGTTCGGGCAAAGTCGTGCCGATGCTCACGACCGTCGCGCCGATGATGAATTGCGGCACGCCCGACATTTCGGCAATCTTGCTTGCGGAATCCACAAACCAGTCGCCGCCTTTGATGATAAGGACAAGCCCCACGAGAAACAAGAACACGGTAAGGCAGATATCGCCCGTGCGCGTTATTGCAAGAATTTCAACCATTGTTCCCTCCGTTGTTTTTCATAAATAAAAAGACCTTGTCACGGCGAATTGCCGTCCAAAGTCTCGTGAATTAAGGCAAACCGGACCGTCTGGTCAGCGTGTCGACATTGCCACTCAAAGAGTTACTACTCCCCTTGAACAAAGTAAATGTAACACAGCGAATGACAAAAGTCAACGTTTTTCGGAGTTTTTCGCGGAATCGATTTTTGCCGACAAGGCTTTATGTTTTTCCATAAATTCACGATACGCCGCCGCCGAAAAAGGACTTTTAACGGTGTCGACTTCGTGTGGCGTCGGCGCGGCGATTTTCGCGTTTTGCGGTTTTTTCGGTACTCCGCCGTTGTCAATCTTGTAAAATTCGCCAAATTTTTTATACATTGAAACCCCATATCGTTAAAATTTGTTTATTTTCGTTTGCCATAATTTATTGTTTACTATATAATATTTTTATCTATGAATTTATATTCAAGGAGATTGTCATGAACAAAAAAATAATCGCCGTTATAGCACTTGTTCTCGTCCTTATGGTAGGTCTTGTGGCGTGCAACGGCAAAACTTATAAGGCAAGCGGCGTTGCCGACGGCAACAAATACGCTTCGAGCCCCGTTGAAAACAACGGCAGTTTCGTCGTGAAACAGGGTAATTACATTTATTTCGTCAACGCATACGTCGGGGCGGACGCCGAAAACAAATTCGGCAAACAGGAAAAGTCCTGCCTGTACCGTGCGGAACTTGACGACAACGGCAACATCATCGAGGGCAGCCGCGTCGCGCTTGTCAACAAAAACATTTATTCGACCAGCACGAAATCCGGCATTTACGTCAGGGGCAACTGGATTTACTTTGCGTCCCCCAACACCGACAAAACCAAGAGCGGCGAAGTCAATAAGAAATACCTTGACTTTTTCCGCGTGAGTCTTGACGGCAAAAAGACGGAACTTTTATACACTATCGCAAATCGTTCCGCCGACTTCTTTGTTACGGACAACTCGCTTCTCGTCCTTGACGGCGGCGCGCTCAAAAAAATCGACCTCAACAAAAAGTCGCTGGGCAAAATCAACAACAAGAAAAACTACGTCGAAGTACGCAGCAACGTTTCGTCGTTGCAACCCATCGTCGCAAACGACGCGTTCTCCGGCATGGCTCTTATGGTATCGAATGCTGCCGACAGCGACAGCTGGAAGAAATTCAACACCCTTTCGGTCATTTATGCGGACGGCACGATTAAGGACGTCATCACCGACAACTCTTTCGGCGGCGATGCGGACAGCTATCTTTACAACGCGACCGTGTCCGTGAAAGACTACGTCGTGAAAGGCGACAAAATCACCGTCTATTACACCAAGACCGATAAGGATTCAAAGGTTCAGCTTTGTGCATATACGTTCGGCACGGACTTCTCGTTCGACAGCAAAAACGAAGTGCTTCTGATGAAAGACGCGTCCTCGTCCAACGTTGCGGCGGTAAAGGGCATCGACGAAAAGTCGGCGTTCGTCACCGTATCTTCCGCACCTTATCTTAAATACGTGGAACAGGGCAAAGAACCTCAGAACGTCCCCGCAAGCGCGACCGAATCCGACAGCCAACTCAAACGTCAGATCACGATCCGCGACGTCAGAAACGGCTACGTCTTCTATACCGACGCGTCGAGCGCAAAAGCACTTTATCGATATAATTACGCGTCCCTTGACCTTACCACGGAAGAGCTCGTTGCGGAATTCAACCTTTCTTCGTCCTGGTTCGCGCCCGTAATCTTAGGCGATTATATGTACTTCCTTGACGGCACGAAAGAATATACGTATCGCGTTAAATTGCAAACCGGCGATATCGTAAAACCCGAAACCAAAGATATGGTTGTCGGCAAAATGACCGCGGACGACTACAAGGCGGTTTTCGAGTCGGAAAAGAAATAAAAAACCAAGCCGTCCCGTAAGGGGCGGTTTCTTTTTAATTTTTAATTCGACAAAATTAGACAAAAATCGACAAAAACAAGTGAAAATCATTGAGTTTTTACTTGTTTTATTTGTTATAATCGCATTGCAACACGGAAAACGAAGTATTATTTTGGTTTCCGTCGAATAATTACATTTCAGGGGGTAACTTAAATGCACACAATCGTTATAGCGGACGATAACGTCTCTTTCGCAGAAGAAATGCGAAATTATTTCACGGACAATACCGATTTCAAGGTGGTAGGACTTGCGCCCGACGGGGTTGAAGCGATAAAACTTGTCGAAAAACACAAGCCCGACTTTTTACTTCTCGATATCGTTATGCCCGAACTGGACGGATTCGGCGTGTTGAGCGCGCTTTCCGCTTTTGACGAAAAACCGAAAACGATAATGGTATCGGGGCTTGCAACCGACGGCTTCGTTACGAAATCGTTGCGCCTCGGAGCAAGTTACTTTATGGCAAAGCCCGTGAATTACGATAAACTTGCCGAATATATGCGCGAAATGCTTGCGCCCGCCGCTGCCGTCGCCGCGCCGCGTGAAGAAACGCACAAAGTATCTTCCCGCGTGAACAGGTCGCTGGACGAAAGAATCGCAAACATATTTATCTCGGTCGGCATTCCCGCCCATATCAAAGGCTATCAGTTTTTAAGGGAAGCAATCAAAATGGCGGTCGATACGCCCGATATCATCAACAACATCACCAAAAAACTGTATCCTTCGATTGCCGATAAATTCGACACGAGCAGCAGCAAGGTCGAGCGCGCGATACGACACGCAATCGAAGTCGCCTGGAATCGCGGCAAAATCGAAAACATCAACAGCATTTTCGGCATAAAGGTTTACACCGCAAACGATAAGCCCACGAACGGGGAATTTATTGCGCTTGTGGCGGACAAGATGATATTGGAAGGCGCCTAGTCGCAAACTGTGCTTTTGACCAAACAAACGCATTGCATTTGTTTGTTTGTCTTTTGCTTGTTTGCGCCTTTTCCCCACGGGTACACAGTATCCCGCGGGGTCCCCAAAAATTTCATTGTTGCGCGGTGAAATTGCCTTCGGCAGTGAAATTGCTTTCGCAGTGATATGCCTTTGGCGCAATGCGCCGCGCGGCGTGATATTTGCCCTTCGGGCAAGTTGCGGATAAATTTATGTCATTGCGAAGCACCGCTTTGCGGTGCTGTGGCAATCTCCCGGAAGGGAACCATATTATAAAACCCACGCAAGATACTTTTGTACTTGCGTGGAGAAAAAGGCGCACACAAGCAAAAGAGTGAGCATTATTGCTTGCAATAATGTGATTTCAAAAGCGCAGTGCGCGCCGTAGGCAATATAACTCATTCCGTCGCACGCCGTTACAGCAACCGCTTTCTGCGGTTGTTTTTATTTTTCCTTAAAAACCGCCGAAAATAAGGAATATTCCGGTAACGGTTTTTGTCGCGCGCGTATAATAATGTAATAAATAAAAATACTTTTATATTATTTTACATAAGTCGCAAAATTGTAACATAAAACAGTTTACAAATAATCGTATTATGATTATAATAGCAACGAAAAAAACAAGCAATATTAAGTGAGGTGCTTTATGGCTTACAAAAAATGCCCAAGGTGTGAACTTAACTGGATAAAAGACGACGAAGATTTGTGCGACGTTTGCAAGGCGGAACTTAAAATCGGCGGTATGAGCCTTATCGAAGACGACGAGGACATTCTCGATACCGAAGAAAGAATTTGCCCAATCTGCAAAATCAACCCCATCGACGACGGCGAAGATATGTGCGCGACCTGCCGCGAAGAAATGAAGTCAAAGGCAGCCGATGCCGAAGAAAAGGAAGACGACGACAACGACGACAACGACGAAAGCTGGCGCGAGTACGTCGAAGACGACACGGTCGAACAAATGGACGAGACCGACGAAATCATGCTGTCCGAGCTTGAACACGACGAGAAGAAGAAAGACGACGACCTCGAAGACGAAGACAGCTTCGACGACGACGAAACCAAGTACGATTACGGCGAAGGCGACGATATTCCCGACGACGATTTCGACGACGAGGAAGACGAAGACGACGAAGACGACGAAGAAGACGAGGAAGACGACGTTTAATCCGAAATAAAACAAAATAAAAGATATTATGCCCGACGCGCATCGCGAAAGCAAAACGCGGCGGGCTTATTTTATCAAAAAACGGCAATACTTTTCTTATGAGAGAAGCGACAAACAATATATCCGTCGCCGTGGAGCGTGTGAAAAACCTGAAAGGAATCGACCTGAAACTCCTTATCAATCGGGGAAGAAACAGGTTTATCCGCGTCGACGGCGTGATCGAAGACCTGTACCCCAACGTATTCACCGTGAAAACCGAAGACGCCCATACGAAAATACTGACGTTGACGTACGCAGACGTCATGATGAAAAACGTCAGATTCTTCCCGCGCGGAAAAAACGAAAAGGAAAGCAAACCGAAAACCTAAGTTCGTATTATTATCTGTTGGCATACCGTATAAGCCGTGAGCGTAACGCAGTATTAGTCAAAAACACGGCGTAAAACCTAAGTTCGTATTATTATCTGTTGGCATAATTTCGCTCCCGTCGATATATTATATATTGATTAGGCGGACGGCCTAAACGTATTTAAACTTATGGGGGCAGAAATGAACTTCGATTTTAATGAAATCAAAATGGACACCGTCGTGAAAACCGCCGAAAAAGAAGCGGCGGTAAGAACGTCGGTAAGCGAGAGCGAAAGCGGCGTCGTGACGAAAATCCTTGACGTTTCGGCAGACGGGAAGATAATCTCGCTGGATAATCAAAACGGTGCGGCGCGCGTTTTCGGACGCGTCAACTTCAAGGTGCTGTATCTTAACGGGGACGGCGAAACACGCGGGCTCGATTATTTTGCAGACTTTACGGAAGTTATCCAAAACGATAGTTTATCAGGCAGATTGTATGCACAAATTGCCGTTATTGACGTTGACACGTCGATAAGCGGCGGAATACGACTTAACGCCGTCGTGAAAATCACGCTGTATCGCGTTGCCGAAAACGACAAAAAATGTCTTGTGGGAGCAGACGACGACGTGTACGTCGAAAACACCGCGATGAAGTGCCAGCGGTTCATAACGTCGATGAACGCACCGTTTACCGTGACCGACGAATACGACACGAAAACCGACGTCGCGAAAATACTTCTGACGCGTGCGGGAACTTACGTTGACGCCGCGACTGCCGGCATGGGCAACGTGCTTTTGTCGGGCGCAAGCGACGTTACCGTAACTTACCTTGCAAACGATAAGGTGTACGTCAAAGATTTTCATATTCCGTATTCCGAAGAGTTTGCGGCGGACGGCGTCGAAATCGGGCAAAAACTTTCGGCGGAAGTCGTCGTGAAAAACGCCAGGGTAGTAATTGCCGGCATCGAGGGTTCCAACGTTATTCGCGTCGAAGTCGAAAACGAAGCGTGCGTAAAGGCGTACGACGTCACCGACGAAAAAATCGTGAAAGACGTGTTCTGCATCGAAAACGAAATAAATATCACAAGGGCAAGCGTATCGACGGGCGTGTACGGCGGATTTTCGTTTTTCAAAGACGAACTTTCCGGAATTGCCGCGTTGTCAAACGATTTGCCCGCAGTCCTCGAAGTTATCGGCGTAACGAGCGCGGGGAACGGCATTGCGAAAGCGACCGCCGAAAACGGCAAAATCGTCATCGAGGGCGTATTTTCGGCAAACGTGCTGTACCGCGACGAAAACGGACTTTCGTCGGTATCCCTCGAAGTGCCGTATTCATTGCCGTTTCTCAGCGAATCCGGAAACGCAACCGACGACGTATCGGCGCGCGGCGCGGTAATCAAGGCGCAGGCAAAACTGAAACGCGAAAGGGAAATCGAAGTAACGGCGGAACTCGGGTTTATGACCGAAAGCGTGAAACGCGTCGATGCGGAATACATCGAGGAAGCGGAAGTCGGCGAGAAAATCGAAGTCAACAAATCGGCGGTCAGCGTATTCGTTGCCGACGAGGGCGACACCCTTTGGGACGCAGCGAAAGCGTTGTCGGCGCGGCCGGACGATATTCAGTCGCAAAACCCCGACGCCCGCGCCCCGTTCAAGGAAGGGCAAAAACTCTTTTATTTCCGCGAGATAAGTTTCGAGTTTTAGTTGAAAGCAATGCTCGTTCGTGCTATCATATAAATATGGAAATTTTCGAACGCGCAAAAGGAAAAATAAATCTGACCCTTGATATAACAGGTGAAAGCGGCGGCTTTCACCTTCTTGATATGCTCGTAGCGACGATAGACCTTTTTGACGACGTGAAAATCACTTACAGGGCGGACGACAAAATCGAGTGCGTTCAGGACGGCGAAATCGCCGACGAAAAAAACAGCGCGTACCGCGCCGCAAAACTTATGCAAGATACGTTCAAAACGCGCGGATTCACCGTCGAAATCACAAAGCGGATTCCTTTGGCGGGCGGCTTGGGCGGCTCGTGCGCGGACGGCGTCGCGGTGGTGCGCGGCGTTGAAAAAATGCTGGGCATAAATCACGATTTTATCACGCCGGAGTTTTTGTTAAAAGTAGGTTCGGACGCGCCGTCGATGTACTTTGACGGAATTAAGCGTGTGCGCGGAATCGGCGACAAAGTTGACTTTATTGACATAAAACTGCCATATAAAGTCGGTTTTCTTGCAGAAAACGAAGTCGATACGACTGCTTGTTTCAAGATGTACGACGACATGAAACTTTGCGGCGGGAACAGTACGGAACAGTTGATTAAGGAGTTTTCAAAAGGCAACGCGAACGTTACAAACATGCTGAAAAACGACCTGTTTCTTCCTGCCGTCAGGATAAATCCCGAGGTCAAAAAAGCGTATGAAAGAATCCTGAAAACCGGCGCGGACGCCGTGTCGATGAGCGGCAGCGGCGGCACCGTATTCGGGCTGTTTTCGGGCGACGTCCCGGATTTCCTTGTCAAAACCGAGTTTTCTTACCGCGATTAAGATAAAAAATCGCGGTTTTTTATTGAAAAATATTGTCGGAATGCGCGCGTAAGGTATTGTATTTATTTTTAATATTTGTTATAATAAGACGAACGATTAAAAGGAAAACCTTAATGCAAAATGCAAAAGAATTTTGAAGAGTATCCGAAATACCTGTTTCACGAAGGCACGAATATCGAAGCCGACAAGTTGTTTTGCCCGAAAAAAGCCGTAATCGACGGCAAAAAGGGCTGGATTTTCAGAGTATGGGCGCCAAATGCCCGCGACGTATCCCTTGTTGGCGATTTCAACGGCTGGGAAGTCGGCGCGACTCCGATGAATAAAGACGACGGCGGAATATGGGAAGTCTTTGTCGAAGGACTTAAAGTTTACGACGCTTACAAATACGCCGTTACTTCAAAAAAAGGTAAAACCGTCTTAAAAGCCGATCCGTACGGTCTGCATTTCGAAACGACGCCCCAGACTGCGTCGAAACTTTACGATTTGTCCGGCTATAAATGGAAGGACGCCGCGTGGTTGAAATCCCGCGAAGAAAAGAATATTTACGAAAGCCCGATGAACATTTACGAGGTTCATCTTGGCAGTTGGAAACGCCACGACGACGGCAACGTATACAGTTACGTCGACCTTGCGGACGAGCTTGTCGAATACGTCAAAAAAATGAATTACACCCACGTCGAGTTTATGCCCGTGACGGAATATCCTTTCGACGGCAGTTGGGGATATCAGGTAACGGGGCTTTTCGCGCCGACGTCAAGGTACGGCACGCCGCACGACTTTATGTATCTTGTGGACAAATTCCATAAGGCGGGCATCGGCGTTATTTTGGACTGGGTTATCGCGCATTTCCCGAAGGACGAGCACGGGCTTGCTTTGTTCGACGGTACGCCTTGTTACGAATATTCCGACCCGAGAAAGGGCGAACATTACGAGTGGGGCACGAAGGTTTACGACTACGGCAAGCCCGAAGTCAGAAGTTTCCTGATATCCGCCGCCAACTTCTGGGCAACGAATTATCATATCGACGGAATCCGCGTGGACGCCGTCGCGAGCATGCTTTATCTCGATTATTGCAGAAAGGACGGGGAATGGCTGCCAAATAAATTCGGCGGAAATTACAATCTCGAAGCGAAAGAGTTTTTGCAGAAGATGAACGTCGCGTTGCTTTCAGCGCACAAAGGGTTTTTCACGGTTGCGGAAGAAAGCACGGCATATCCGATGATAACGATGCCGCCCGACATCGGCGGTCTGGGCTTCAATTTCAAGTGGAATATGGGTTGGATGAACGATACCTTGTCTTATATCGAGACCGATCCGTTTTTCAGGAAGGAAGTGCACAACAAACTGACGTTCGCGCTGACGTACGCATACAGCGAAAATTATATATTGCCGCTTTCTCACGACGAAGTCGTGCACGGAAAGCACAGTCTTATCGACAAAATCCCCGTAAGTTACGAGGACAAATTCGAAGGGCTGAAAACGTATCTGGGCTTTATGATGACGCACCCCGGCAAAAAACTTTTGTTCATGGGCGGCGAATTCGGACAGTTTATCGAATGGCGTTTCGATCAGGGGCTCGATTGGTTGCTTCTTGCTTATCCGCGTCATAAAGGGATGCTTGAATACACAAAAGACCTTAACGCTTTTTACAAATCGACGCCCGCGCTCTGGTCACAGGACAATAGATGGGAAGGTTTCAGGTGGGTATCCGTCGACGACAACACTCAAAACGTGATATCGTATCTTCGTTACGACAAATCGGGCGATTACGTCCTGGTCGTACTGAACTTCTCGCCTGTGCCGAGAAAGAGATATCTTATGGGCGTGCCGGAACTTACGTCGTATAAATGCGTCTTCTCGTCGACGATGAAAAAGTACGGCGGAAACAGCAGCCACAAGGCGGAATACAAAGCCGAAAAGAAGAGTATGCACGGGTTGCCTTTTGCAATCGCTGTGAATATTCCCGGTAACTCGATTACCATATATAAACCCGAAAACAATTAGGAGGAAATAATATGCGTCAGACAAGAAAAGAATGTGTCGCGATGCTGCTTGCAGGAGGTCAGGGCACAAGACTCGGCCTTCTCACCGGCGAGGTTGCAAAACCTGCCGTACCTTTCGGAGCGAAGTACAGAATTATCGACTTTCCTTTGTCGAATTGTGCAAACTCCGGCATCGATACGGTCGGTGTGCTTACGCAGTATCAACCCTTTGAACTTCACGAGTACATAGGAAACGGACAGCCGTGGGATCTGGACAGGATCACGGGCGGCGTTTACGTCCTTCCACCGTTCATGCGCGCGAAAGCGGGCGAGTGGTACAAAGGCACCGCCAACGCGATTTATCAGAATATCGAGTTTATCGACAGATTTAATCCCGAATACGTGATTATTTTGTCGGGCGACCACATTTACAAGATGGATTACCACAAGATGATGGACCATCATAAGAAAACGGGCGCCGACTGCACGATCGCGGTCCGCACCGTCCCGATGGAAGAAGCGTCGCGTTTCGGCATTATGCAGACCAATCAAAAAGGCGAAATTATCGACTTCGAAGAAAAACCCAAAAAGCCCAAATCCAACAAGGCGTCGATGGGTATTTACGTTTTCACCTGGGAAGTTCTGAGAAAATACCTTGTCGAAGACGAAGCCGACCGCGAAAGCCAGAACGACTTTGGCAAAAACATTATCCCGAAGATGCTTTCTGACGGACAAAAAATGATCGCTTACGAATTCAACGATTACTGGAAAGACGTCGGTACGATTTCAAGTTTGTGGGAAGCGAATATGGATATTCTGAATCCCGCAAGCGGGCTTAATCTTGACGATAAGGAATGGCGCATTTTCGCGCGAAACAGCGCAGAGCCCCCGCAGTTCGTGTCTTCCGACGCAGTAATTAAAAACAGCGTCGTGTCGGAAGGTACTTTCGTACAGGGCGAAGTCAAAAATTCGGTCATATCGTACGGCTGCACGCTCGGTAAAAACTGCCGTATCGTCGACAGTATCCTTATGCCCGGCGCGGTTGTCGAGGACGACGCCGTCGTCGAATACGCAATCGTCGGCTGGGACGCAAAAGTCGGCAAGGGCGCGCACGTCGGCGAAATCAATACGCCGCACGCGGCAGGCGAATGGGAAATCGCGGTTGTCGGTCCCGAAGTTACCGTAAAAGCCGGCGCGGTCATCAAGGCCGGCGAAATGTTCGGAGGTGAAAACAATGATTAATAACGCAATGGGAATTTTAATCGCAAGCGACAGCGAAATCCACATGAACGAACTTACAATCAAGCGCACCAGCGCGAGCCTTCCGTACGGCGGCAGGTATCGTATGATCGACTTTGCGTTGTCAAACCTTGTCAACAGCGGCATCAGCACGATCGGTATCGTCACTCGCAACAACTACAACAGCCTTATGGACCACCTTCGCATGGGACGCGACTGGGACCTTAACCGCAAAAACAGCGGACTTACGTTGTTCCCGCCGTTTGCGTTCAACACCCTTCGCGACGTTTACAAAGGAAAGGTGGAAGCGATTTACACGCTGAAAGGCTACATGATGTCGCAAAAGAAGCTGGAATACGTCGTGCTCGGAAACGCCAACGTTATCTGCAATATCGACGTCGAGGAAATCGTCGACGAACATATCGCTCGCGGCGCGGACGTTACAATGCTGACGAAAAGAACCGACGAAATCAACCCGAGAAAACAAATCATCACGTCCGACAAATCGGGCAGGGTTACCGATATCCGCTTTGCGGTCATCGCCAGCAAATCGGCGGAACTCGTCAACACGCAGATTTACGTCATCAAAAAAGACCTGCTTATTAACCTTGTCGAAAACGCTTATGCAAGGGGATTGCAGGACTTTGAAAAAGACGTTCTTTTGAAACAAATCGACACGCTGAAAATTTACAGCCACGAAATCACAAGCTACGCCGCGATTATCGACGATATCCCGGGATACTATAAGCACAGTATGGAACTGCTGGACGCCGAAACCAGAAACGACGTTTTCTATGGCGAAGGCACGATTTTCACGAAGGTCAAGGACAGCGTTCCTACCCGTTATCTTGACAACGCAAAGGTTGAAAACAGCCTTATTGCGGACGGTTGCGTCATCGACGGCACCGTTAAAAACAGCATTCTTTTCCGCGGAGTTCACGTTGAAAAGGGCGCGGTCGTCGAAAACTCCATCGTCATGGAAAAGGGCGTAATCGGCGAAAAAGCAAGCATTAAATATACGATTACCGACAAAAACGTCATCGTTCAACCCGAAAGACATCTTGCGGGCTATGAAACGTATCCCGTCGTAATCGTCAAGAACAAGATAGTTTAACATTTTTGCGTCTTTCGGCGCAGTGACAATAAGGAGAACGAAGTATGAAAATTTTATATGTTGCTTCCGAAGCGCGTCCGTTCGTGAAGACGGGCGGTCTCGGCGACGTGATGGGCGCACTGCCCAAAACGGTTGCTTCGATGAAAAACGATTGCCGCGTGATTATCCCCCTTTATGAGGAAATCCCGCAGGAATACCGCCAGACAATGCGCTTTGTCGGCTCGACCTACGTCGATCTCAGCTGGCGCAGACAGTATCTCGGCGTGTTCGAATATACAGTGGACAACGTCGTTTATTACTTTATCGACAACGAATACTACTTCAAAAGGAAAGGGCTTTACGGCCATTTCGACGACGGCGAAAGATTTGCGTTTTTCAGCAAAGCGGTTCTCGAAGCGTGCTTGGTAACGGGGTTCTATCCCGACGTCATTCACGCAAACGACTGGCATACCGCGCTCGTTCCCGTGTTTCTGGACATCTTTTACAGAAACGTCGAAGGGCTTCGCAACACGAAAACGGTGTTCACCATTCATAATATCGAGTTTCAGGGAAAATACGACAAATACCTTGCCGGCGACATTCTGGGCATTCCCGAAAACTGGCGCAGCATAGTGGAGTGCGATGACGACGTCAACTATATGAAAGCGGGTATCGAACGCGCGAATATCGTTACCACGGTGTCGAAAACTTATGCCGAAGAAATCAAGGATCCGTATTATGCGTACGGGCTTGCGGGCATACTTAACGCGCGCGATTACAAAATCCGCGGCGTGGTGAACGGCATCGACGTCGACGTTTTCAACCCTGCAACCGACAAAAACCTTGTCGCGAATTACACCTTGAAAACCGTTGCGAAACGCACCGAAAACAAGAAAGCGTTGTGCGAACTTATGGGCTTCAATTATTCCCCCGACCGTCCGCTTATGGTGCTTATCTCGCGCCTGACCGAACAAAAGGGTATCGACCTTGTCGCAACCGTCCTTGACGAAATGCTGCAAGCCGACATTCAGCTTGTCGTGCTCGGCAAAGGCGACTGGAAATACGAAACGATTCTGAAAAACGCCGAAAAAACGTACAACACGAAAATGCGCGCCATTATCAATTTCAGTCAGGAGCTTGCGTCCAAGTTGTACGGGGCGGCGGATATGTTCCTTATGCCCAGCAAGTTCGAGCCGTGCGGTTTGGGACAAATGATCGCAATGCGTTACGGCGCGGTTCCCATCGTCCGCGAAACGGGCGGATTAAAAGACACGGTGGAAGCGTTCAATCCCGTCACGCAAAAGGGCAACGGCTTTACTTTCAAGGCGTATCAGGCATACGATATGCTTGACGCGGTATGGCGTACACTCGGCACTTATTTTGACAAAAACCTGTGGAAGAAAGTGCAAAGTAACGCAATGAAGTGCGATTTCAGTTGGAAACGCTCCGCGAAAGAATACCTTGACATCTACAAGGAAATAACAAAATAATCAAAAATTTTATTGGCATACATCAGGAGACTTTAATTTTATGGACTATTCAAAAATTACTTCCGCGGACTTGAAAAACCGCATTACGGACGCTGTCCAGAGGTTTTTCGGAGTAAAGCCCGAGGAGGCAAGCAACACCCAAATGTACAAAGCCGTGTGCATTGTCGTACGCGATATGCTCACGAATTCAAGGGTGGACTTCAAGCGCACCGCGCGCGAAATCAACGCAAAACACGTTTACTATATGTCGATGGAGTTCCTTCTCGGACGCTCTTTGAGAAACCATCTTTTCAATATGGGTATTGACAAAAAGATGGTGAAAGCCGTCAAAGATCTGGGCTTCGATATCGACACTCTTTACGCAATCGAGCCCGATGCAGGGCTCGGAAACGGCGGTCTCGGAAGACTTGCCGCGGCGTATCTCGACAGCCTTACGTCGCTTGGTTATATCGCGACGGGCTTTTCGATAATGTACGATTACGGCATTTTCAAACAGCGCATCGTCGACGGGGAACAAATCGAACTTCCCGACGAATGGCTGACAAACGGCTCGGTCTGGCTGCAACCCCGCGTCGAAGACACTTTCGAGGTACGTTTCGGCGGCGTTGTCGATCAGGAATGGCGCGACGGCAAACTCATAATCAATCATCGCGATTACAACACCGTGCTTGCCGTGCCGTACGATATGAACATCAGCGGTATTCAAAGCGATACCGTCAACCGTCTGAGACTTTGGTCGTCAAAGGCGTCCGCCGACTTCGATATGGCACTTTTCAGCAAGGGCGAATACGTCAAGGCAATGGAAAGCCGTATGATGGCGGAAAGCATTTCCAAGGTTTTGTATCCTGCGGATGACCATATCGAGGGCAAGTCGTTAAGGCTTAAACAGCAATATTTCTTCGTTTCGGCGTCGATACAATCCATTATCAAACGTCATTTGCAGACGAACCCGTCGCTTGACAACCTTGCCGACCACGCCGCGATTCATATCAACGACACGCACCCCACGCTTTGCATACCCGAACTTATGCGTATCCTTCTGGACGACTACGGGTACAGTTGGGAAAAGGCGTGGCAAATCACGACGGATACGATAAGTTACACCAACCACACCGTCATGGCGGAAGCGCTTGAAAAGTGGCCGCAACAGTTGTTCCAGTCATTGCTTCCGCGCATTTACCAGATCGTGTGCGAAATCAACCGCCGCTATTGCGAAGAACTGTGGGCGGAATATCCCGGCGACAACAATAAAGTTGCCGCAAACGCGATTCTGGAACACGGTCAGATTAAAATGGCGACGTTGTGTCTTGTCGCGGCGCATACGATAAACGGCGTTTCGGCGTTGCACAGCGAAATACTGAAACACGACATTTTCAAGGATTATTACGAGCAGCACCCGTCGAAATTCACCAACGTTACGAACGGTATCACGCATCGTCGCTGGGTGCAGCAGGCGAACCCCGGGCTTTCGGCGCTTTTGTGCGACACTATCGGCACAAGCTGGATAAAAGACGCGTCCAACCTTAAAAAGTTTGAGAATTACAAGTCGGACGCGGCAGTCCTTGAAAGATTGCAAAAAGTCAAACGCGAAAACAAGGAAAGACTTGCCGATTATATCAAGGCGAACAACAACGTCGTCGTCAATCCCGACTCGATTTTCGACATTCAGTCCAAACGTCTGCACGAGTATAAACGCCAACTTCTGAATGCGATGAATATCCTTAATACCTATTACGACTTAAAGGATAATCCGAATCTGGATATCTGCCCGCGCACTTTCGTCTTCGGCGCAAAGGCGGCAAGCAGTTATTATATGGCGAAGCAAATCATCAGATTTATCTGGCAACTCGGCGAAGTCATCAATAACGATAAGTCGATAAACGATAAACTCAAAGTGGTATTTCTGGAAAACTATCGCGTGTCGCTTGCCGAAATTATGATGCCCGCTGCGGAAATTTCCGAACAAATCAGTATCGCCGGCAAAGAAGCGTCGGGCACGGGCAATATGAAGTTTATGATTAACGGCGCGGTAACAATCGGCACGATGGACGGCGCAAACGTTGAAATTCACGACGCGGTCGGCGACGAAAATATGTTCATTTTCGGAATGTCGTCGGACGAAGTGCAGGACCTTTACAACAAAGGCTACGACAGCACGGCGTATTATATGAACGACGCGCGCATCAAACGCGTTATCGACGGTATGCGTCGCGGCGTCGGGGACGTTCAGTTCAACGCGATTGCCGACAACCTTATTCTCGGAAACGGCAGTATCGCCGATCCGTATATGTGCCTTGCCGACTTTGACAGTTACGTTAAAGCGCAAAAACGCGTCAACGACACTTACCTTAACAAAAAGGCGTTTAACAAGATGTCGCTTATGAATATCGCGAACGCGGGATTCTTCTCGGCTGACCGCGCGGTCAAAGAATACGCCGACAGAATCTGGACGGTAAAACCCATTCATAAACTATAAGATGAATTTCAATTCAAGGAAAATCGAATGTAAATCGCCTTACGGCGCGGTAAAATGCGGGGAAAAACTTTCCCTGCATTTTCCGATTGCGTCGTGGGTAAGCGTCGATAAAATGTTCGTGTTCATAAGGCTCGGCGACGTGTCGACGCCTGTCGAAATGCGCTTTGAAAAATCCGAAAACGGGTTTTCGGTTTATACCGCCGACTACGTTTTCGACGCGGCGGGGATTTATTATTATCGCTTTGAAATGAGAAACCGCGACGGCGTATGGTATTACGGTCGTGGTGAAAACGGGGAAAGCGTATGCGGCGAAAATCTTCCGGAATGGCAGTTGACCGTATACAAATCGACTTATAAAACCCCAGATTTTGCAAAAGGCAATATTATTTATCATATTTTCGTCGACAGGTTCAATCGCGCGGACGGCGTAAAAACAAAAAGGAAATACCGCCTGCACGAAAGTTTTTCGGAAAGTCCCGAGGTCGTGAGCGCAGACGGGAAATATTACGCCGACGACTTTTTTGGCGGAAACTTCAACGGCATTCGCGAAAAACTCGATTACCTTGAAGAACTTGGCGTCGGCATAATTTATCTTTCGCCGATTTTCAAGGCTTACTCGAATCACCGCTACGACACCGGCGATTATTTGAAAGTCGACGAACTTCTGGGGACGGAAGACGACTTCAAACGCCTTTTGGACGCCGCGCACGAAAAAGGTATGAAAATTATCCTTGACGGCGTTTTCAACCACAGCGGGGCGGACAGTTTATACTTCAACAAATTCGGCACGTACGACTCGCTCGGGGCGTATCAAAGCAAATCGTCGCCTTATTACGACTGGTATTATTTCAAAAAATTCCCCGACGAATACGCTTGTTGGTGGGGCTGCGACAACGTGCCCGACCTGAACAAAAGCAACAAGGATTACCGCGCTCTCGTGTTCGGCAAAAACGGCGTCGTCGAAAAGTGGCAGAAACTCGGCGCGGACGGGTGGAGGCTGGACGTCGTGGACGAACTGCCGATTGATTTCGTAAATCTGCTTATCAAAAAAATCAAATCGGTGAACAAGGACGCTCTCGTCATCGGCGAAGTCTGGGAAGACGCGTCGACGAAAGTAAGTTACGGCGAACTTCGGCCGTATCTTCTCGGCGATCAGCTGGACGGCACGATGAATTATCCGTTTATGAACGCGATTATCGCATACGTCCGCGACGGCGACGAAAAGTTTTTCAAAGACACCGTACAATCCATTCTTGAAAATTATCCGAAAGAAACGGTATATTGTCTGATGAACAGCTTGGGCACGCACGACACGGTAAGGATTATCAACGCGTTGTCGGACGTACGCGCGCACGGCTGGTCGAAAACGCACAAGCTCGGATACAAACTTCCCGACAGCGAATACGAAAAGGCAAAGAAAAAACTGTATCTCGCGTCTGTGTTGCAGTTCACGCTCCCCGGGATCCCGTCGATATTCTACGGCGACGAAGCGGGGCTTCAAGGGTTTGACGACCCGATAAACCGTCGTCCTTATCCGTGGGGCAGCGAAGACGAAGAAATCCTTGCTCATTACAAAAAACTCGGACGTATCCGTCGTGAAAACCGCGCGGTTTTTTCGGGCGGGTTCAATATGCGTGACGAAAACGGGCTTGTCGCATACGAGCGCGCGGGCGGCGACTACGAAATTCTCATTGCCGTAAACGCGGGCGCGGACGACAAAACTCTTTTTATAAATAAAGAATATACAAGCCTTTATAATAATAAGGAATATAAAGACGTCGTGGACGTTCCTGCCGGCACATTCGTTATCTTGAAGAAAAAATAAAAATTTTTCAAAAAAATTGATAATCACTATCATTTTTTGTTGACATATTCGAAAAATGTGTTACAATAATGATAGTGATTATCGTTTTGAGGCAAAAATGAACTATTCCAAACAACGCGAAACAATATTAAAAGTTTTAAGGAGTACGCGCTCGCATCCGTCGGTGAACTGGATTTACGAAAACGTGAAAAAGGAAATCCCCGACGTCGGTCTCGCCACGGTTTACAGAAATCTGAAACAACTTGAAGCGGCGGGCGAAATAATGCGTATACAGGGCGACTTCCCCGAGGAGCGTTGGGACGGATTTGCACACAATCACGCGCACTTCGTCTGTACGAAATGCAAAAAAATCCTCGATATGGATATCGACGGAAACCTTAAACTTAAAATACTTTCGGCGTGTCCCGTGAAAGCCGACGACTTTTACGTCGTATATACGGGTACCTGCGACGAATGTAATAATAAAACAAATTAAAAATAAAACAATTCGGAGGAACTTAAAATGAAAAAATTTGTATGTCCTGTTTGCGGATATTCTGTAATAGCGGAAGCTGCGCCCGAGAAATGCCCCGTATGCGGCGTTCCCGGCTCAAAATTCAAGGTTGAAGAAGCCGACGCGGAAATGACCTGGGCGGCAGAACACGTCGTAGGCGTTGCAAAAGACGTCGATCCCGAAATCAAAAAAGGTCTTGTCGACAACTTTAACGGCGAATGCTGCGAAGTAGGTATGTATCTTGCGATGGCGCGCGTCGCTCACCGCGAAGGTTATCCCGAAATCGGTCTGTATTACGAAAAAGCCGCTTGGGAAGAAGCGGAACACGCCGCAAAATTTGCGGAACTTCTGGGCGAAGTCGTCACCGACAGCACCAAAAAGAATCTGGAACTTCGCATCGCGGCGGAAAACGGCGCAACCGCAGGCAAAACCGAACTTGCGGGCATGGCGAAAAAGCAAAACCTTGACGCAATCCACGACACCGTTCACGAAATGGCGCGCGACGAAGCCCGTCACGGCAAAGCCTTCCAGGGACTTTACAACCGTTACTTCAAAAAATAACACCGTGAAAGCGGAATAAAATACCTAACACCCTAAAAAAGGAAGTCGGATTTTTCCGACTTCTTTTTTTGTCCAAAAAGGCGAAAACACGCGGGTTATTCAAAAGGGGATTATTATTTTTTTGAAAGATAAATCAAAATAAATCAATTTTATTTACATAGTTTATTTTGATATGTTATAATACGTATATATATTTTTTATATGGGAGAAGTTATGAGAAAGAAAAATTCACCCGAAGCGGTTGAAGCCGACGGGCAAAAAACTTTGAAACTCGATTATCCGCAAACTTTCAAAGTAGGGTTTGCATTTGCGATTATCATGCTGTTCTGGACGGCTTACGACTTTGTCGTGCCACTTCTTCTGGAACACGCATACGGGTTGTCCAACGCAATGCGCGGCTTCATTATGGGGCTTGATAACCTTTTGTCATTGTTTATGTTGCCGCTTTTCGGCAAAATTTCGGACAAAGCCAACGGAAAACTTGTCAAAAAATGGGGACGTCGCACGCCGTTTATCGTCATCGGCACGATTGCTTCCGTCGTATTGATGGTTTTCGTGCCAATCGCCACGATGAAACAGCAGGAAAAAGGCATGGCGAAAAAAGCCGAAATCGAAGCGTTGCGTAACGACGACGATTTCATGAACGGCCTGCTTGGCGGATGGTACGACGACGCCGTCGCGGGAAAGAAAGGTTCGGCAAATTATTGCGACCTTGATTATCTTAAACAAAACAAAATTAACGACAAAGCGATTGATCGCGACGCGTTCATTAGCATCCGTTTCGACAACAAACTCAAAGCAAAATCCGGCTTTTTAGGGCTCGGCGGCACGACGTATACTTACGACGGCGTTGAAATCGAAACCAAAAAGGAAGACGGCAAAGTCGTTCTTGTCGGAAATGCTCCGAGCGGCAAATCTTATCAAAGCATAAAGGAAAACAACGACCATTACAACAAATACGTCGCGGCGGGTATGAACAACTATATTTCCGACGAAATTCATGAAAATATTACGAAAACGTCGGAAGGTAAATCAAGCCTTGCGATTTATATGGTGATTTTGCTGCTTGTCCTTATCGCGATGGCAACGTTCAGAAGCCCGGCGGTCGCGCTTATGCCCGACGTCACGCCCAAACCCTTGCGCTCGCAGGCAAACGCGATTATCAATCTTTGCGGCGGTGCAGGCGGCGCGATTGCGTTCATTATTTACACCGTCGCGCTTATGTTCCCGCTGACGGTCAATACTTATACGATTATCTTTGCTTCGGTGGCGGCGGGTATGCTGCTGCTCCTTGGCGGCTTCCTTGCTTTCGTTAAGGAAAAGAAACTTGTCGCGAAATGTCAGGAAATCTGCAAAGAATACGGCATCGACGACTTTGACGAGGGTGAAGAAGACGCAAAAGCAACCTTTGCGGAAGAACTTATCGCAGAAGGCGAAGGCAACGAAGAAGAAGCGAAAGCGCTGGAAGCAAAGCGTGTCAGAAAACAACACAAATCCCCGAAAGTCTGGTGGAACGAAAAAACCGACGAAGAAAAGGGCAAACTCAAATCGTTCTGGCTTATTCTCGCGTCGATATTCATGTGGTTTATGGGATACAACGCAATCTCGTCCAACCTTTCGGTTTACACCACCAAAACGCTTAACCTGTCGGCAGGCGTGGCGTCCATTATCTCGGGCGTGAGTATGGGCATTTCCGCAATCGCGTTTATTCCCGTCGGCGCGCTCGCGGCGAAAATCGGCAGAAGAAAATCAATAATGCTGGGCTTTGCTCTTGCGGTCGTTTCGTTCTTCCTTATTTTCTTCTTTGTCCACGCCGGCGAAAAAGCGATTGTCCCCGCAGTACTGTTCGCGCTGTTTTATCTTATCGCGGGATTCGGTCTTATCATTGCAAACGTCAACACGTTCCCGATGGTTACCGAACTTTCCACCGCGGAAACCGTCGGACAATACACCGGATATTATTACACCGCAACGATGTCCGCGCAGGCAATCACCCCGTTCATCGCGGGCCTTATTATGGATAACAGCAAAAACGAAATGTTGTTCCTGTACAGCGCGGTCTGCATTATCATCGCAATCGTATTGATGATGTTCGTCAAACACGGCGACAGCAAACCTATTCCCAAAAAGAATAAACTGGAACAATACGGCGACCTTGTCGACTCCGACTGATAAAAGACGATACAAATGCCACCGCAACCGCGGTGGCATTTTGCAAAAAATAACTTAAAGCATACTTTAATCATCACAAAATTATCATATAAAGTGTGTTTGTTGCAACAAAATGGCAAATAAGAAACCGAAAAACACCAAAAACACCAAGGCGAAAACCGCAAAAAAGACGAACGAGCAAATCGCGGTAGAGAGCGCGGTGAACGCCGCGAAAAAACTGCATAAGAAAAATCCGAAACTGCTTATCGCAATCGTTGCGATTGTGGTAACCGCCGCGATTATCGTCGGCGCGCTTTACCTCGTGAAGCCCGAGTGGTTCAGAGGGCCGATGCCGGAAAGCGGACAACTTGTCGTGCATTACATCGACGTCGGACAGGGCGACTGCATTTACATTGCGTTCCCCGACGGCACCGATATGCTTATCGACTGCGGCAGCGAAAAAGGGCGCAAAGAGTATGAAACGTCCGCGATAAGCGATTTGAAAGAACTCAACCCCGACGGCAAAATCGACCGCGTTATGGCGACGCACAGCGATACCGACCACATTTCGTATCTTGACGAAGTGCTCTCCGAATTTCAGGTGGGCAACGTTTATATGCCCAACATCAGGTCGAACAACCTTGACAAAAGCGTGAAAATCGGCGGGCGCGACGTGAAAGTCGGCAACCTTGACGCAGGCAAACTCAAAAAGTTTACCGATAAAGATACGATTGACACGAATACCTATACCGAATTTTTCATTGCGGCGTTGTCGGAGCCGAATTGCAATATCACGCTCAATATCGGAAAATACGAAATAAGAGGACAGGATTACACCTTTACTTTTTATTGTCTGTCGCAGGAAGAGTGGGACAGCAGAAATCTTAAAAGCGCAACGCAAATAAACGCCGTGTCGCCGATAGGTATCCTCGAATATGCGGGAAGACGGCTTGTGTTTACGGGCGACAGCAACAACAGCAACGAAAAGTATTATTGCGAAACTTACCCGTACGTGGACTGCGACGTATTGAAAGTCGCGCACCACGGAAGTCGTACTTCGTCGTCCGAAGAGTTTTTGCAACACGTCAAGTGCGAATACGCCGTGATTTCGGTCGGCGACGGGAACTCTTACGGTCATCCCGAACAGGAAGCGCTTGACCGCCTTAAAGCAAACGGCATACAAAAAATCCATCGCACCGACAAGTGCGGAAACGTCGTTCTCACGGTGTCGTACACGGGCGAAATGGCATTTTCGTGCGAAAAACAATGCGCCGCGTGATTTAGTTGCGAAAAGTGAAAATTGCGGTTATAATATCATAAAGGTATGAAAAGGAATATTTTAATCACCGGATTTGACAATAAACTGACCGAAAACGTCGCAAGGGAACTTGCCGACTGTCTTTCGCTGTATTATTTATCCATTCCCGACCTTACCTTATATTACGCAAACCGCGCGTCGAAGGAAGTCGTCTTAAAGGAAGGCGGCAACAAACTTTACGAAAAGTACGTCAACATCGCCGTAAAGGACGCCGTGGAATTTGAAAGCATGGTTGCGGCGGCGGACTTCACCGACCTGAAACTCACGCATATAAAGGCGCTGGAAGACACCGCGCTTATCGTTTTTTTGGGCGAAAGTTTCACGACTCTTCAAAAGCACGGCGTAAAAATATTGAAAGACGTCGCAAATCACAGCAGATACAAATATAAATACGGCTACGACGTGTACGTGAACGCCGACGCCGTCAGAAAGAAAGATTTGACAGAAGTTATTTTGAAAGAAATAACCTCGTATTACGGAGGATAAAATGGCAAAATTCGACATCGACCTTGTCGGCAAGGTGGGAAGCCTTGCGCTTATCGATAAGGCGTACGGCGACATAAATTACTCGACAATCGCGCGCATTTCACGCGAACTTCGCCCAGGTATGATATGGGTTACGTCGGGCGCGACGGAAATCGGCAGGCTCGACTTCATCAAGCGCACCGGACGGGAACTCACCGGCAGCGACGAAGACAACAAAACCGACTATTCCGCGCAAGGTCAATCCGTGCTTATGGGGTGGTATCGTCAGTTCGTTGACAGCCGTTTCAGCTTGCGCCAGATTCTTGTGGAACACCAACACTTCAACGACGCCGAAAAAAGAGAATACCTTAAAAAAGTGCTTTTGCGTTGTCCCGAAGAAGACGCGATTCCAATCATAAATTACAACGACGCCGTATGCTACGAGGAAAACCGCAAAATGGAAATCCGCGCGCTTATGAACGAAAAGAAAAGAGCGGTGGAATGCGTCGATAACGACGAAACCGCAAGTCAGATCGCGTGTCTTGTCAACGCCAAACGTTTGCTGATTCTGACAAGCGTCAACGGCATTTACACCGATATTTCCGACGAAAATTCCCTTGTCAGAGAAATCAACGGGAAGAACACGGAAGAACTTTTGAAAAATATCGAAGAGTACAGAAAGTTCTGCCACGGCGCGTCCAGAAAGGGCGCAAACGGAGCGGGCGCGAAGCTGGAATACATCAAAGCCCCCGTCGAAAAAGGCACGGAAGTCATCATTGCCAACAGCAAGTTTTCAATCCGCGATATTCTGGAAGGAAACGTCCCCGCAACCCGCATAAGAGTAAGATAACAATACAAAACGCCGCGATAAAGCGGCGTTTATGCAATTAAGGAATATGTATAAAGTTTTTAAAAGTTACGAACTCGACAATCCGTCGCAATACGACTGGTTCAGAAAGTTTTCAAATCCGTGTTACGGAATGAACGTCAAAGTCGACGTCACGGAAGTCGTGAAAACGACGAAGGAAAGCGGTACGAGTTTCTTTGCAAACGTACTGTTTCTTCTGACGACGGCGTTGAATTCCGTGCCGGAAATGCGTATGCGCGAAGTCAAAAACGAAATCCGCCTTTACGACGTAATCAATCCGACCTTCACCGTTATGACCGACAGCGGAAAGTTTGTCAATGCCGGCTTTAAGATGACGAACGATTATAAGGAGTTTTACGACACCACCCGCCGCATTATCGATGAGAAAAAGAAACAAACGACGTTTACGGCGGAATACAACGACTCCTCGGATTACGACGATTATTATATGACGTGTCTGCCGTGGATTTCGGTTGAAAGTCTTATGCACCCGTTGCCCGACAATAATATCGAGTCGTCGTCGTGCCCGAGAATCGGTTGGGATAAATACCGCGAAGAAAACGGACGGTACGTTATGACGCTGAACATTACCGTGAGCCACTGTTTCGTCGACGGCAAAAGACTTTCGGACGCGTTTGCCGCAATCCAACGTAATTTCGACAACGCCGCCACGCTTTTAAGATAAACCGCATTACGGGCGGAAAATCACATAAAACAAAATCATATATGCCGAAAAACGGCAATAAAAAACCCTCGCACAAGCGAGGGTTTTTGTTTGGTAAAATTATTCGTGTTTTGCCATTTCGCTGTATTCTTCGTAACGGATACGCGCTTCTTTTTCGTTCCTTGCGAAGAGTTCTTTCGCGACTTCGGGTTTCGCCTTTGCAAGCTGTGCATAGCGGTTTTCGCCCATAAGGAACGCCTGATAATCGCCGGTCGGTTTCTTGCTGTCGAGGCTGAACGGATTTTGTCCTTTTTCGATGAGCGAGGGGTTGTAGCGATAAAGCTGCCAATATCCGCTTTCAACCGCAAGTTTTTCCTCGTTTTGCGATTTGCTCATATTGATACCGTGGTTGATGCACGGCGCGTAGCAAATGATAAGGGAAGGTCCGTGATACGCTTCGGCTTCGGAAATTGCCTTGACGAATTGCGCTTTGTCCGCGCCCATGGAGCATTCTGCGACGTAAACGTATTCGTAAGTCATGGCGATTTTGCCAAGGTCTTTCTTCTTCGTGAGTTTGCCGCCTGCCGCGAATTTTGCGACCGAGCCCGTCGGGGTGGATTTACTTGCCTGTCCGCCGGTGTTGCTGTAAACTTCGGTGTCGAGAACGAGGATATTTACGTCTTCGCCCGACGCGATAACGTGGTCGAGTCCGCCGTAGCCGATGTCGTATGCCCAGCCGTCGCCGCCGAAGATCCAAACGGATTTCTTAATAAGGCAATCTTCGCGTTTAAGGATTTCTTCGATAAGAGCGTCCGCGTCTGCGCCTTTTTGAGCGGTGATGACTTTCACGAGTTCCGCCGCGGTGCGTTTGCTGCCTTCGGCGTCGTTCATGTTGTTGATCCAGTTGTCGCAGGCTTCCTTGCAATCCGCGTTGTCTTTAAGGACGAGGGCGAGTTGTGCAACGAGGTCTTTCAGTTCGTTACGTCTGTATTTGTAAGCAAGGTTGATGCCGTAGCCGAATTCCGCGTTGTCTTCAAACAAGCTGTTCGACCAAGCGGGGCCGTGACCTTTCTTGTTCTTCGAATACGGGCAGGTAGGCGCGCTTCCGCCGTAGATTGACGAGCAACCCGTTGCGTTTGCGATGACCATTCTGTCGCCGAAGAGTTGGGTGATGACCTTGATATAAGGAGTTTCGCCGCAGCCTGCGCATGCGCCCGAGAACTCAAACAAAGGTTGTTTGAACTGGCTGCCTTTGACGGTGTTGACGTTGAAGTCCGCGGGGGTGTCGGGAAGATCGACCGAGTAATCCCAGTTCTTTTCTTCGCCGTTCTTCAAAGCGTCTTCCAAGGGAATCATGGTAAGGGCTTTTACCTTTGCGGGGCAAACGTTCGCGCAGCTTCCGCAACCGGTACAGTCAAGGGCGGAAACCTGCATTCTGTATTTGAAGCCCTTAAAGCCCGTCGCGTCCTTCGTAACGAAGGTTTCGGGAGCGTTTTCAAGAATTTCCGCGGGTTGAAGCACGGGGCGGATTGCCGCATGCGGGCAAACGAACGCGCACTGGTTGCACTGGATGCAGTTTTCGCTGATCCAAGCAGGGACGTTGACTGCAACGCCGCGTTTTTCAAAACGAGTGGTTGCGGTAGGAACGTGGCCGTCGGCTTCGATTTCGGAAACGGGAAGGCTGTCTCCTTTTTGTGCGAGCATAGGTTCGACAAAAGCCTTGTAGTAAGGATCGTCGGTGACGGGTTTGACTTCCGCGCCGGTGGTTGCGTCTTTCCAGCTTTCGGGATATTTAACCTCGACAAGTCCGGAAACCGCGTCGTCGATTGCCGCAAAGTTCATGTTTACGACCGCTTCGCCTTTCTTGCTGAAAGACTTGACGACGAATTCTTTCATATGTTTGTTGGCTTCTTCATAGGGCATTACGCCTGCAAGATAGAAGAACGCCGACTGCATCGTGGTGCTGATACGGTTGCCGAGACCGATTTTGGTGACGATGTCGATTGCGTCGATGGTATAGAACTTAATGTGTTTTCTTGCGATGGTGCGCTTCATTTCGGCGGGGAGCATAGCGTCCATTTCTTCGGGCTTCCAGATGCTGTTCAGAAGGAAGGTGCCGCCGTCTTTAAGGTCGCTGACCATATCGTACTTCGTGACGTAGGAAGGATTGTGGCAAGCCACGAAATCCGCCGTGTCGATAAGATAGGACGATTTGATGGGAGTGTCGCCGAAACGCAGGTGCGATACAGTCAGGCCGCCCGACTTTTTGCTGTCGTATGCGAAGTATGCCTGAGCGTATTTTTCGGTGTAGTTACCAATAATCTTGATGCTGTTTTTGTTGCTGCCGACCGTGCCGTCGGAGCCGAGTCCGTAGAACTTGCAACGGATTGCGTCCTTCGGGGAAGCGTCAATTTTTTCAACGACTTTCAGCGAAGAATGAGTCACGTCGTCGTTGATACCGACCGTGAAGTGGTTTTTGTTTTCGCCGCCCATGTTCTCATAGATGGCGTTGATCATCGAAGGATTGAATTCCTTGCTGCCCAGACCGTAACGGCCGCCGAGAACTTTCACGCCGGTAACGCCTTGTTCCGCAAGTGCCGCGACGACGTCGAGGTACAAAGGCTCGCCAAGGCTGCCGCTTTCTTTCGTCCTGTCCATGACGGAGATGTATTTGCAGGTTTTGGGAAGTGCCGCAACGAGTTTGTCCGCGCGGAACGGGCGGTAAAGACGAACTTTGATAAGACCGACTTTTTGTCCTTTCGCGTTAAGGTAATCGACGGTTTCTTCGGCTGCTTCCGCGCCGCTGCCCATAATGACGATGACCTTTTCGGCGTCTTTTGCGCCGTAGTAATCGAACAGGTTGTATTTACGGCCGGTGATACCCTCGACCTTTTTCATCATTTCTTCCACGATTTCGGGAACGGCGTCGTAGTATTTGTTGCCGGCTTCGCGTCCCTGGAAGTAAATATCGGGGTTCTGAGCGGTGCCGTTAAGTTGCGGATGCTCGGGGTTCAGAGCGCGTTTCTTGAACTTTTCGATATCCTTCATATCGACGATTTTCTTGATGTCTTCGTAGTCGATCATTTCGATTTTCGAAACTTCGTGCGAGGTGCGGAAGCCGTCGAAGAAGTGCAAAAAAGGTACGCTTGCGCGAAGGGTTGAAAGGTGTGCGACGAGAGCCAGATCCATGACTTCCTGAACGCTGCAACTTGCAAGCATCGCAAAGCCCGTCTGACGGCACGCCATAACGTCGCTGTGGTCGCCGAAAATGTTAAGCGCGTGATAAGCAAGCGCACGTGCGCTTACGTGGAAAACCGAGGGCAATAATTCGCCGGCGATTTTGTACATATTGGGAATCATCAACAGTAAGCCCTGGCTTGCCGTGAAAGTGGTGGTCAGCGCGCCAGCCGAAAGACTGCCGTGTACGGCGCCCGCTGCGCCCGCTTCGGATTGCATCTCGGCGATGCGAACCTTCTGACCGAAAATGTTTTTTCTGCCCGCAGTTGCCCACTCGTCGGCGTTTTCTGCCATGGGCGAGGACGGCGTGATGGGGTAGATTGCGGCAACTTCGCTTAAAGCGTAAGCGATATGAGCGGCCGCGGTGTTACCGTCAATGGTCATTTTTGTACTCATTTGAACCTCCGTTTGTTTATAACGTATAAATTTTACGATATATAGATAAATAAATTAATTATGCAAGCGTAATTATAAAATTTCGCTCTTAAATTGTCAACCTTATTCGTTACACAAACCATTGTATTTATACAATATTTTTTATTGCCGTCAATATCTTTGCCAAAATCGCCGCGTTATGATACAATATTTCCGATTGAGGTTTTATGGAAATCATTAAGGTCGAAAACGTAAGCTATCACTATAAGTCGTACGATTCGAAGCCCGTCGACGCTTTGAAAAACGTCTCCTTTTCGGTAAACGAAGGGGAGTTTTTGGCATTGGTCGGCGCAAACGGCAGCGGAAAATCCACGCTTGCGAAGCATCTTAACGGGCTTCTTCTGCCGCGTTCGGGCAACGTTTTCGTTTTCGGTCATAACACGAAAGACGACAAAGATATTTACGAAATCAGGAAAAACGTCGGCGTCGTGTTTCAGAATCCCGACAACCAGATGGTGGCGAGCATCGTTGAAGACGACGTGGCTTTCGGGCCTGAAAATCTGGGGGTCCCGCGCGAAGAAATCGGCAGTCGCATCACCGACGCGCTGACCGCCGTAAACATGCTGGAATATCGCCGCGCGACGCCGCACAATATGAGCGGCGGACAAAAACAGCGTATCGCGATTGCGGGGATTCTTGCAATGAAACCGCGCGTTATCGTGCTTGACGAATCCACGTCGATGCTGGATCCCGCAGGTCGTCGCGACGTCATGAACGTCGTTAAAAAACTCAATAAGGAAGAAGGAATTACCGTCGTGCATATCACCCATCACATGGACGAAATCGTGGATTGCGACAGGGTAATCGTCATGAAAGACGGAAGCAAAGTTTTTGAAGATTCGCCAAAAGAACTGTTTAAGCAGGACGTTTCACAATATAAACTCACTCTTCCGTTGATAAACCAAATTTACGTCAAACTGAAAGAAAGGGGGGCTGTCGGAGAAGCCGACGTGTTGCACGCGGCAGATCTGATTGACGCGATATGTCGATAGTAATTGAAAATCTGTCATACGTATATTCCCCCAAAACCCCGTTCGAGCATAAGGCGCTTGACAATATTTCGCTCACGGTCGAAGACGGCGATTTTTTGGGAATCATCGGCGCGACGGGCAGCGGAAAATCCACTTTCATTCAGCACCTTAACGGGCTTATAAAACTCACGTCGGGCAAAATTACCGTCGACGGGATCGAGTTGCACAACAAGCCGGACCTCAAAAAACTCCGCGCGGAAGTCGGCATGGTTTTCCAGTATCCCGAATATCAGCTTTTTGACGAAACGGTGGAAAAAGACGTGTCGTTCGGCCCGAAAAATCTGGGGCTCAAAAAGGACGAAATCGCGGAAAGGGTGAAAGAAGCCGTCGAAACGGTGGGGCTCGATTACGAACAATTCAAAGAACGCTCGCCGTTTGAACTGTCGGGCGGACAAAAACGCCGCGTCGCAATCGCCGGCGTTATCGCAATGCGCCCGCAAATCCTTGTTCTGGACGAGCCTACGGCAGGGCTCGATCCCGTCGGCCGCATCGAAATGTTCGACCTTATCGCGAAATTGAAAGAAACCACCGTAAAAACCATAATAATGGTGTCGCACAATATGGACGAAATAAGTGAGGTCGCAAACAAAATCGCCGTGCTCGAACACGGGAAATTGCGTTTTCACGGCACGCCGAAAGAACTTTTCAAACACGCGGAAGAACTTGAAGAAATCGGGCTGGATATTCCGACCGCGATAAAACTCAAAAACGAACTGAAAGCGCGCGGCGTCGAACTTTCGGACGACATCGTTACGGCAAACGACTTTGTGGAAGCCGTCGTAAAGTGGAGGGAGAAAAGATGAAAGATCTGACTTTCGGACAATATTATCCTTCCGATTCCGTCGTGCACCGCATGGACGCCCGCGTCAAAATTCTTCTGATGATTTTATATATCGCGGCGATTTTCTTTATTTCCAGTTACTTCGGATACGCCGTAACGCTCATATTTATTCTGGCGTTTTCGCTTGTTTCGAAAGTGCCGATCACGAAGATTCTGAAATCGGTGAAGCGCATTACGGTGATACTTGTAATCACCGCGCTGCTCAACCTGTTTTTTGTGAAGACGGGCAAAATCATCGCGCACTGGTGGATATTCACAATTACCGATTATGGACTTAATTATGCCATAATGATGGCTTTAAGGCTCACTTTTTTGGTTATCGGCACAACTTTCCTTACTCTTACGACAACTCCTACGGAACTTACGGACGGGCTTGAAAGCCTTATGACGCCGCTGAAATACGTCAAAATTCCCGTGCACGATATCGCCGTAATCATGTCGATTGCGTTAAGGTTTATCCCGACTCTTATGGAAGAAACGCAAAAGATTATGAACGCGCAGAAGGCAAGGGGCGCAACGTTCGACACGGGGCATCTGCATCAGCGCGCGAAGGCACTTTTGCCCGTGCTTATTCCGCTTTTCGTCAACGCGTTCAGGCGTGCCGACGAGCTTGCGTTCGCGCTGGACGCAAGGTGTTACAACGCAACCGAAAACCGCACGAAATACAAGGTGCAGAAAATCAAAGGCTCGGATATCGTCGGCATACTTGTCGTCGGCGGATACCTTGCGCTGGTCATCGTCGACAAGTACGTTTTCGGGGGATTGTTCTGATGAAACGCTATAAAATCACCGTATCGTATCTCGGCACGAATTACTGCGGCTGGCAGACTCAGAAAAACGGAACGAGCGTTCAGAGCGTGCTGGAAACCGCGTTTTCAAAGCTGTTCGGCGCAAAAACCGCCGTTACGGGCAGCGGCAGGACGGATGCCGGGGTGCATGCTCTCGGACAAGTGGCGCATTTCGACGCGGAAACGTCGATCCCTGCCGAAAAAATTCCTTTTGCGATAAACACTATGCTCCCGGAAGACGTCAGGGTTTTGAGTTGCGAGGAAGTATCTCCCGATTTTCACGCAAGGTTTCAGGCAAAAGAAAAAACTTACGTTTATAAACTTTATCTGTCGCCGCATCTCAATCCGCTGAAAAACGCCACGGCGGAAAATATATGCGTCCCCCTTGATTTTGAAAAAATGGAAAAAGCCGCGCGGTTTATCGAAGGCACGCACGATTTCAGGTGTTTCGAGGCGTCGGGAAGCAGCGTAAAGGACACCGTAAGGACGGTTGAAAAAGTCGAAATAATAAAAAACGGCGAAGACGTCGAAATCAGAGTTACGGGCAACGGATTTTTGTACAATATGGTGCGGATTATCGCAGGCACGCTCGTTGACGTCGGCAAAGGGAAAATCGCCGCAAACGACGTCGAAGACATAATAAAATCCGGCGACAGGGTGCGCGCGGGCAAAACTCTTCCCGCAAAAGGACTCACGCTTTATTCGGTGAAATACAAATAATTTCGGCCGGAAAACGTTAAATTCGCCGAAAAAACAATCTTTTGACGTCGAAAATGACGTTTTATGCTTGACAACAATTTTTTTCTTGGATATTATATATAAGTCAAATTTAGGATTGTACATTGGTTATAAAGTTAGCCCCTTGTAATTATTGTACGCCCAAAACGCTTACATTTTAATTGTTAGGAGGTCTTTACCATTATGAAAACTTATATGGCAAAGCCCGCGGAAGTCGAAAGAAAGTGGTATGTGGTCGACGCTACCGATATGGTTCTCGGTCGTCTTGCAAGTCAGGTCGCGATGGTTCTTCGCGGTAAAAATAAACCCACGTTCACTCCCAACGTCGATACGGGCGATTACGTCATTATCATCAATGCCGATAAGGTTCGCCTCACCGGTAAAAAACTTGAAAAGAAATACTACCGTTATCATACGGGTTACATCGGCGGTCTCAAAGAGGTTCAATACAAGAAACTTATGGCCGAAAAACCCGAATTCGTCGTATACAAAGCCGTCAAGGGTATGCTTCCCAAAAACGCTATCGGCCGTACGATGATTAAAAAACTCCACGTGTATGCCGGCAACGAGCATAATCATCAGGCACAACAGCCCGTTGAGTTGAAGTTCTAATGAGGTGTAATTATGGCAACTAAAAAAACCGCAAAGAAAAAAGTTCAATATTGGGGCACCGGCCGTCGTAAAAAGGCCATCGCCCGCGTTCGTCTTATCCCCGGCGGAGAAGGCGCAATCGTAATCAATAAACGCGATATTACCGAATACTTCCCGCAGGACACGATGAAACTTATCGTCCGTCAACCCCTTGTTCTCACGAACACGCTTGACAAATACGACGTTTTCGTAAACGTGTGCGGCGGCGGCTACACCGGTCAGGCAGGCGCAATCCGTCACGGCATCGCCCGCGCTCTTATCGTTGCAGAACCCGAACTTCGCAGCGCGCTTAAAAAGGAAGGTTACCTTACCCGTGATCCGCGTGCGAAAGAACGTAAGAAATACGGCCTTAAAAAAGCAAGAAAGGCTCCGCAGTTCAGCAAACGTTAATTTTCGTTTCAAAATCGAAACCCGTCTTCGGACGGGTTTTTTGTTTGGAAAATCCGCGTTTCTTTTTTGCGGAATTTTGCGACAACGGTTGAAAGGCGCCGTGCGATGTGGTAAAATATCCCTATGAGAAAAACTGCGCTTGTGACGGGTATGCATACGAGCCTTGCGTATCTCGTCGCCGAAAAACTTATAAAAGACGGAAATATGCGCGTGATTGCGCCCGTACGCGTGCGTGAAAGCGACCGCGTCGACGCACTTATCCGAAATTACGGCGAAAACGTCATTGTCAGCGATTTCTCGCCGCTTGATTTTCAGGAAGCGAAGGAACTTGTCGCGGCAGCCGATTATATATTGAACCTCGATTTCGTCGGCATGCCCGAAAGCGAGCATTTTCCCGATTTTGCGGAAAAGGTCAATTATTTTTATACGAAAAACCTTGTCGACGCCGTTATCGAAACGGGCTCGGACGCAAAGATTATCGAGTTGTCGACAACGGGCATATACGGCGGAAGAACGATGAAACGGCCGTACGCGGCGGTCGGACACCCCGCAATGCCGGCGTATTACGACCTTGCGAGCGTGTCGAAACTTCGCGGCGAAAGATACCTTGTCGAAAGCGGAATAAAAGGTTTTTACGTGCTCCGTACCGCCCCCGTCGCAGACGAAACTTTTGTAAAACGCATGCTTGACGGCGCGATGATTTTCAAAAATCCGCTTGACGCGCCCGCAGAGTTTATCACGGCGGAAGAACTGTCGGAAGTGATTTTCAGGCTTGTCGTAAGCATTGACGAAAACGAAAAGAAAGTGAAAGAAAACGCGATTTACGACGTCGGCTGCGGCGAGCGCGAAATATATCGCGATTTCGTCGCGAATATTGCGGGAAAACTTAAACTCAACGTCGACAAAATTGCCGAGCCGAGATGGTTTGTAAAACGGTGCGGATTCGGCGCGTGGATAAAGGACGGGCGTGTTTTACAAGACGCATTCGGCATTGAAAGAGTCAGCGTCGAAAGATATATCACCGAAAACTTGGTAAAAAACTCAAATCGCATATTCGGCACTTTATCACCGCTTATTAAGAAGTTTATCGTGTCAAAACTGTCGATTATGACAAATTCGCCGTACTATTGGCAGGAAAACGGAATGAACGACAGAGTTAACGTTTTTTACGGCGGATACGACAAAATAAGGGAACTTCCTTTGAAAATTTCGGACGTTTCGATAACCCAAACGGAAGGCGGCGATCCGCCCGGATTTTACGAGAGCGAAAACTCGCCGTATCTTACCGAAAACGACCTGAAAACTTATGCGGCGGCGCGTGGCGGAAAATGCTTTGACGTGAGTACCCGCGGCGTGGATTTCAAGCGCAAAACGCTGTGGGAATGTGCAAACGGTCATACCTTCAAAATGACGCCGTACGGCGTGCTTTGCGGCGGATACTGGTGCGGCGAATGTATGACGCCCGCCCCGTGGAAGTATTTTGAAAGCGTGAAAAAATCCGATTATCACAATTTCTTTTATAAGGAAGAGTTTTTGCCGTACGAAGAATACGTCATATCCGCAAACGATTATCACGACGTAATGCGCGAAGACTCCGCCGAAAAAAACCTGAAACCCGACAAAATCAAAAAATTCAAAAAAGGCTGAAATGGAAAATATCTTATTCGTTTATGAAAATCAACTGCCCGATAACTTTTCGGAAAACGTCGAAAAAACCGGAATTACGCCGCTGCTTTCAAAAGTCGGCGAAGAATTGAATTTCGACAAAATCGACGCCGTCGCGTATTTCGGCGAAAACAAGGATAATCTGAAAACCGTTGTCGAAAAAGCCGTTGAAAGCGGCGTGAAGCGCGCGGTTTACGTTGCGAGCGCGATTTGTTACTTCAACAGGCGCAATCCCGGTCAAAATCTTGAAAAACATCCGTTTGTGAAAAATCAGACCGATTGCGAAAACGCAATCCTTGCTTTTTCGGACAAAATATCGGTGTCGGTTGCGGAAATTCCTTTGGCGTATCCGCTTCCGAAAGAAATATTTACAATCGGCGGCGTACCTGCGCTGAAATTTCGGAATTTTTATCTGACTTTTGACGGGGGATATCCCGAAATCAGCGACGAAAGCGCGGCTGAGAGCGTTTTAAGCGTGATATTAAACGGCAAAAACGGCGTGATATATCCGCTTTCAGACAAAAACGCGAAGTTCAAGGCGATGCTGAACGAAAAGTATCCAGACGTAAAGGTGTACGAATTTCCCGAAGAATTGTGGTGGGTGCTTGCGTTAAGGGCAAAATCGTCGCTCAAAAAGGCGGGGTTGACTGCAAAAACCGACATAAAGACGCTTTACAAAAAAGACCTGTACGAAAACTACTTTTTCGACGATACGGAAGTAAGAAAGGCGCTCGGATACAAATAAGAGTTTGATTGCCGAATAATTGAAAAACGCCCGAAAAGTGTCCCGTTGACACGGATCGGGCTTATTTTTGCCGTAAAATGTGTCAACAGGACAGATGAATTGACACGGTGCACGCTTCACTTATGTTCAAGCATTGTCGCTTCGACGATTGTTTGGTCAAAAGCGCAGTTTATGGCGCGTGGCAATCTCCCGGAAGGGCTACCTTGTGAAAGATGGTGATTACCAAACGATTGCAATGACATAAAGTGCGTTGCACGGAATTGCGTAAAATGCGTATGGAATTTTTGTTTTTGTCGGTTTTTGCGACGAAATTTGGCGTTTTTTACAAGTGTCGAAAATTATTTTGGTTTCGTTTGCGGTTTTTAACGCTCGGAAAACACAACATATTGTGGTCGGAAAAAATTTGGAAGATTTTCGGTATTTTTCGTAGAAAAAAGTAACAACATTGTATTGACGGCGGGCATTTTTTCTTGTAGAATATAATTATCTATATATGTGAAATTGTGCAGGCCACGTTTCACGCACGCATATGTATGCGCATAAGGAGGCTATTATGAAACGCAACTCGATTTACAAGAAAGCGTTGGTGCTTGCGGCGGTGCTCGCCCTTGCGCTGATTCTTCTCGTAGGTTGTGGGCAAACGACGAGCGGGGATTCCAACCTCAATCAGTTCGTTAAGCCCGACACTGGTTCGCAACAGCAGACCGAAACGGTAAAGACGGCATTGTCCGGTAACGCGGCACGACAACTGTTGCTGACCTCGATCATCAATGCAAAGACGATCGAGCCGAATTCAAGGTACATAACGTTCTCGTTCGCACCGTACGTTTACGTCGAAAAGGAAGGCAAGACGGATAAATACACCGTCAAAGTCAAAGGTTCCATCGACACGCTCGGCGGACGCGATGACAAACAATATCCCGTCAACGAAAGCGTAATGACCTTTGAAGTGCTGAAAGAAAGCGCCGACCTTACGACGGTTGTCCTTGGCATTTACGCAAAGGGCGGCGATATGTATATCGACTTCAACGACTATGCAACGGGCAAGGCGGTGCATCGTTACTACGTGTCCGATTCGGATATCGCATACGTAGTGGGGCTTTTCAAGGACATTCTCAACCAGCTGAAAATCGAAGAAGTGTTGACGGATTACGACCTTGGCAGCCTTATTAACGACGCAGGCGTTAAAAACCTTATTTCCACCATTTTGGGCACGAAAAGCGACGATAAACTCACGCTGTTCAATATCATGCTTTCCCTTATTTCCGAAAGCGGCAGTTACTCCGTAACGAACGCCGACGGTTCGGTCGATCTCGTGATGCCCACGAAACTCAACGCGATTTTCACGAATAAGACCTTGCTTGAACAAGTCGGCAACGTCGTCAACGGCTTGCTGGGCAAACAATCCGACATTATCAAAGGCGTCGTCAACTTCCTTGTCGGCGATATTTTGTCGGGCAAAAAGACGCTTAACACGGCGTTTGTCGCGAATATCAGCAACAACCGTTTCCAGAAACTTGCTTTGAACGTCGTCAGCACGAAAGGCGGCGTCGACAAGACGATGGAACTTGGCGTAGGCGGGCTTTCCAAATCGGCGGACTTCGCAAACGAAGTCAAAAATTCCATGCCCGAACTTGTCAAAGCGGACAGGAAGAATTACAGCTTCACGACGCTCAGTGCCGACCTTAACGTAAATCTCGACATTGCAAAACAAGAGTACAGCATTGAAAACATCGACGGCGCCGTTGGCGGCGCGATTGCCAAAGCCCTTGAAGGCATTACCGGCACGGAAATTTATAAAAAATCCGATGCTATCAGAATTGAACAACCGCTCCAAATCAGCCTCCACCTCAAATTGCGTGCGGAAATCAACCTTAAAGATAACAAGAAAACCCGTGCAGTCATCGAACTGAACGGAAAAGATAAGAAAGGCAACGACAGGACCTATCTCGGTCTTTACTACATCGGCGCGGACAACGCGCTTTATGCCGATATGTCCGGTCTCGGCGGCGGCAAAGCGATGATCCCCGACATCAATCTTAATCAGATTCTGAAAGACCTTATCGCGGCGAAAATCCCCGAAATCCCCAGCATAATGGAAATTATCGGCGGCAAAGGTTCGGGCGCGGCGTCGGGCGACGTCATTAACGCAGGGCTTATCGAAGCGGTTCAAACCGCAATGGATAACGGCGAACTTGTCGTGACGCACTACGGTCTTGCGGCGGGCGACGACGATTCGGCTGCTGTCGAAGAAACGGCAAGCCTTGACATTATGGCGCTTATCGGTTGCTTGAATATTGTCAAAGGCGACTCGACTCCGCTCACGGTGGAAAGCATTTCCGCAAGCCTTACGAAAGACGTAATCGCAGGTCTTATGGGCACACTTGGAATGAAACTTCCCATTGACCAACTTGACCTTAAAATTTACCAAACCCGTAAAGATTACGAAGCGGGCGAAGAAGGCTGGAAAATCGACGTCGCCGTCAATATGGCGACCGAAGAACGCGGACAAATTCTCGGCGCGAACGTCGGTTTGTTCCTTAACTACGGCAACCCCGATCCTTCGCTTGACGGATATCTCGAAGGAAAGGAATTCAAGAGCGCCAAACAAGGCGGCGAATATATCAACGCAGGCTCGTTAACCTACAAAGACGGCGAATTCGACTTTGACCTGTGGGTAAGTATCGGGCTGGAACTCGAACTTGAATTCAACGTCAGAGAAAACAGCGTACTTGACCTTTCCGCACTCGGAAAGCTTTTGTACAATCTTGCGTTGAAAGTGCAGTCTCCCGACGGCGTCAATGCGAAATTCAACCTTAAAATCAACGCCAACGCCAACGTAATGGCGCTTGTAAACGCGATTAAGAACGGCGCGGACGTTGCAAAGATTCTCGGCGCAGTCGACGCGCGTATTGACATTACGACGGGCGAAGGAAAAGACGCAAAAACAGCCGTATTGCTGCTTGAAGACGGCATGCTTTATCTCAACAGCAGCGACGGCGAATTCAGAAAATATAAAATCAATATTTTGGAAGCCCTTGGCGGAAACTTCAAACTTTTCGGCAAAGACGTTTCGGGCACCGGCAGCGCACTCGCATCGGGCGAAGGCGATACAACCGAAGGTGAAGGCGGCGACGCTCCCGCAACCGAAGAAAAGGCGAAGTTCGATATCGTAGGATTGCTTCTTGCAAACATCAACTGCATTTCCGTAAACCGCGACAGACTGGAAGTTGCGATTGCCGATACGCTTATCACCGCGCTTCTTAACGGTCTGGGCGTCGATACGGAAATCGTGAAAGGGCTTAATTTCTCAAACAGTGGCACCGCGATTTCTCTGGAATACGACGGACTTAACCTGTCGAAACTCTGGCTGAAAGCAAACGTAGGCATTCAGCAGGGCGACAATGCGGCGCTCGGTCTCGGACTCGGTCTCGGACACATCGTGCTTACGGTCGGTCAGCGCAACCTTGCCGCACTTGGCGAACGTAATATTCTGGAAGACGAATATCAGGATCTCTTAAACGGCGGCAACGTATATCTCGGACTCGTCGCGGAAATCGACGTCGCGCTTGACGACGAAACTTACGTTCTTGAAGATTTGTTGGGCGCGCTTGTCGCGAACTTCGCGCTTGGCACGACAATCGACATCAAAGACGAAATCAAGGGCGGTTTGACCTTCAACATCGTTGCGGATATCGACATTTCCAGCAAGCCCGACCAGAACGATTCCCGTATTCTCATCGAAATCAGGAAAAAATCGAACGGTAAAGTCTTCCTTGGTCTTTACTATGACCAGAAAACCACGACGCTGTATCTCAAAACGGACGACGGCACGATTATTCAGCCCGTTGCGTTGAAATTCGACCTTATCGGGCTCCTTGAAGGGCTTATCAACAAGGGCGACGGCACGGCGTCTGCGGACATCGACTTGTCCGAACTCAATCCCGTAATTCTCCTTGGCAACAAAGGCTTGCAGATTCAGGTAATGACGGGCGTTATGAAACTCCTTGTCGGCGTGCTTGTCGGCGATATGAACGATTATATCGAATACAATGCGGGCGCAACGAGCTATAAATACTACGCTTACGACGCGAACACCGATTATACGATTTTGCAAAACGCATATCCTTTGGCAAATCCCGTCGGACAAAAAGACCTGTATCAGAGAAACGTCGATAAATACGTTTACGAGAACGGCGCATTCACGCTTAATAACGATTACGTCGGTAACGACTTCTTCGTAAAAGCGAAAGAAGGCAGTTTCTTCTACGTATTGAAAGACAATGCTACGGGTATCGACGAAAAATACTTTGAAAAGAACGCCGACGGAACTTTGAAAGAGTTTGCAAACTCCGGCAGAAAGTTCACGCTCATCGACGCTTCTAATAAGGATATATACGCGAGCGCGCCTAAGTACTATCAATCCGAATTCAAACGTGCGGACACTCTCATGTTCGATATGGATAAGGACGTGATGGAATTTACGAAAGGCTTTATCCCCGCGTACAACAAGACAAGCGGGCTTACCACCTACGTCAAAGTGGACGCTTCCAGACAGGAAGTCGCTCTTTACGAAGTCTTCACGCAAGGCTACACGATGAAAGACGTCTTTGACGAAAACGGCAAACCCACGGGCGAAACCAAGAGAATGGAACTTAAACTGCCCGAACTCGGCGCATCCATCGTCATCGGTAAGATCGAAGACGGCGACGTGTCCGTGGTCGCAGGCGGCACAAAATTCAGCGGTATCGGCATCGGTATCTTCATCATGAGAAACGGTCAGTCCGATCCTCACGGCGTCCATTACGTAAAGATCGCGGCAGACGAAACCTATACCGGCAAGAGATACAATCTTGTCGACGGCACGTATCAGGAAGCGGCAGACGGCGAATATAAGCAGGTTGCAAACACCGCCGCAAACGTCGCAATCAAACTCGGCAACATTCAGCTTTCCGAAAAAACGTTCAAGGAAAACTACGAAGTAACCTTTGAACAGTTCATCGACGGTCTGCAAAACGAAAATCTCCCTGAAGCGGACGCAACGAATATTGCGGACCTTACCGTATACGTCAACGTGGAAGCGGGCATCGAAATCGGCGCAATCAAGACGGCGGCAGGCGGCAGCACCTGGGCAATCGGCGGATTGCTTTCGGGCATTGTCGGCGGCAGCGATAAAGATCCCAGCGCGCTTGCAAACTTCCTGAAATCGTTGCTCATTAAGTTCAACGTTCAGGATGAATTCAAAGACGTAATCGGTCTCAGAATCGCCGGCAACGTGAACCTCGGCGCGCTTTTAAGCGGCAACACAAAAGACACGATGCAAATCGTCAAGGCGCTTTTGATGAAGAGCGACCTTGCGGTTGAACTCACCGACGGCTATCCGTGGGAAGCGAAGAAGACGGTTGTCGGACTTTACGTCACGGAAGGCACGATTTACATCAACATCAACGGCGAAAAGACCATCAAAGACACCAAACTCAAAATCGGCGTAGATAAAGTCCTGGGTATGGTGGGCGGCGCGTCCACGGGCGCACTTGCATCGGCGGATCTCGGCGTTGAAGGCATACTTTCAATCGTCAACAACATCGTCAAAGAAATCAGCATTTACAGAAACGACGAAGCGTCGGGCATGACGATTTCTCTCAGCAAGAACATGCTGGGCGCGATTCTGAAACTCGTTGCGGACATCGACGGCGTTGACCTGAAACTCAACGAAACGAACAGCTTTATCGAACTTAATACGAAAGTTACGGATAAAAAACCGTACCTTCTGAAACTCAGCGTCGGTATCGACCCCTTGGTACTCGGCATTGCTCTTGGCGGATTGAAGATCGGTCTTGCCAAAAACGACGACGTACTTAAAAACCTTAATAAAGCCGAATACAAAGGGCTTTCCGAAATCGAAACCATGGCGCTTGACGTCGAAATCGGCGTTGACCTTGGTCTGAAACAGGGCGAATTCCCCATCGGCAAACTTGTTTCCGGCATTTTGCAGGCAACGGGTACCGACCTTGAATTCCCGCTCAATCTCGATATTCAGAGCGAACTTGACCTTGACCTTCGCGTAAGGCTCGCGGGGAACCTTAACCTGAAAGATTTCGGTAAATCCGACATTATGTTGCAGGTGAGAAACGCAGCCACCGGCAAAGAAAAGACCATACTCGGCTTGTACTTCACAACCGAAAAAGACGCAACGGGGAAAGAAATTCCTTGCCTGTACGTCGAAACGCAATTCCTGAGCCAGAGCGCACCCGTAAGAAGCAAGGTTGAAAACTTTGACCTGCTCGGAAGTCTGCTTAAAAAGACGGTCAGCGGCGTTGTGGAATACCTTGGCGGAAAAGTCGAAGGCACAGGCACGGCTCTTGCGTCCGACGACGGAAGCACGGCAAACGAAGCGGAAATCCTTCTGGAACTTGCGTCAAAGAGCATTCAGGTGAAGATTGCGGAAGAAACCGTGAAAGGACTGCTTGAAGCGCTTGTGGGCGACAAGGTCGGCGACGACATTATCGAAATCATCAACGGTCTGGGACTCTCCGCAGAAGTCGCGGTGAATCTGAAAGACGAAAGCAAACCTTTGCTTTCGGTCGTTGCGACGTGCTCGTATCTTGACCTTGGTATTCTTGTCAATAAGGTAAATCTCAGCACCCAAAAACAAGATATCTTCGGCACGACCATTAAGGACAACACCTGGACAAAGACAGAAGACGCAAAGAAGAGCGCGCTCGGCGTACAATTCGGCGTCGAATTGAATTACGACATCTCAAACGGCAAGCATAGTCTTGACGCAATCCTTAGCAACGTCGCGTCGGCAGCGGCTTTCGAAAAAGACGCTGGCGCGGCAACCGTCGGCAGCATACTGAAAGCGTTGACGGCTGACGCGATCATCAAAAACACGCACGGTTCAATCGGTATCGACGTCGTACTTAACGTCAAATCCGAAAAAATGACGGAGTATCTTGTGCCCGCAGGTCAGGCTCTTTACGACCTCATAATGGGCAAACTCGGCGCGGAATACGATGCCGGCAAGGCAAAATACGATCCGCTTGAACTCCTTAATATGGTTGAAGCGTTGATCAAGATCAACCTTAACGGCAACCCCGTTTTCGTGAGCTTGAAGGACGGCTACGTTTACGTTTCGCTTTCTGCGGTCGGCGGCGACAACTTCAAAGCGTCGCTTAAAAACATTATCGACCAGATCAAAAAGACGTCGGGCAGCGGTTCAAGCGCGCTTGCGACGGGCGAAGGCGACGGCGGAAAAGATAACAAGAAAACAAATTACGTGCTTGTCAACAAGATTTTGCAAAATCTGCTTGCAAGCGCAAGCATCAGCAATACGGGACTTGACCTTGCTCTTGCTCCCAACCTGATGAACGTATTGCTTGAAAACGTTGTCGCGAAACTTCTCGGCGACACGTTCGGGTTCAACGACGACGTGAAAGCAATGTTCACGCTCAGCAGCCCTTATGCAAAACTTTCGGACGGCAAAACTTCGGTCGACGACGTCCTTTACACTGAAAAAGTCGAAGAACGTTTCGTCCGTTACAATGCGGCGTTCGAGTCGCAACAGGGCAGCGAACAGTACTTCTTCGACGCGCAAGCAAAAGTTTACAGAAAACTTTATAAAGCGGACGCCGTTGACGCGACGAAGTACGTCGTTTACACCGGCGGCGAAGTCCAGACGTTGTATTATCTCTCCGATGCGGGCGAATACGTCGCGCTTACCGCAGAACAGACAGCGGCAGCCAGATTTGTGAAGTACACCCACAAGAGCTATCTTGCTGTGTACGATTCCGCCGACAAAGCGACGAGAAAAGTCGTGAAAGCGGCAGGATTCGACGCGAGCACGACGACGGTTTACGACGCGGCAGGCAAAGAGGTCAATAAAGATAACCTTTTCGTCAAAGTCAAACACAGCGGCATCGGCTGGACGAAAGAAAACGGCATAAGCATCGACCTTGTGTTCGACAACCCGAACACGACCAAAACCCCCGATTTCAGCATCGGTCTGGGACTTGACGCAACCCTTGTTTTGCAGGGCGAAGCGATTGAAGTTATCCCGTACTTTGTGAAGAAAGCGGGCGCGAAACCCCTTGACAATCAGGAAGTCAAAGGCTACCGCAAGGAAGGCTCGGCTCTTGTCGAAATTCCCGCCTCGGAAGTTTACACCGGCACGAGATACGACAAAGACGGAAACGTTGACGAAAACGGCAAGTTCAGAAAAGAACTTGCTCCGGGAACGGAAACCGATCACGACCTTGTCCTTATCGGCAATAAATTCCCGGAAGTATCCGAAACCGTCGGCGATGAAAAGATTTATCTCTCGATGGAACTCGGGCTGACTCTTTCCGGAACGAAAGGCACAAACGACAGCATTCTTGACTTTGTCGCAGACATTATCGACGTCTCCAACCGCACCAGCACGACGATGAAATACGTCGAGTTTGCAGAAGGCGAAGTAAAAGCAACATACGAAGGCCAAAGATATTCCAAAACCGGCGCAATGGCTTATGCGAAGGATGTAAACGGCACGTTCAAGCGTGGCGCGTACTACCTTGCGGAAAAAGAATTCGTCGGCACGAAATTCGTGAAAAATACGGACGGCACGTTCACAGTTGCAGACAACGGCGCATATAAGTTCGTAGCGGACGATTCGGCAAAGACGTACTTCGAGATTCTTCCGGAAGAAACCGAAACCTATCCTGCCGACAAGAAGTACAGAGAAGACGGAAATGGCTTTGTGACCGACGCTAACGGCGATTTCAAGGCGGGCGAATACTCCGTAACCGACAGAACGAAAGGCGGTGCAAAATTCCGTCTTAACGCTGCAACGGGTAAATACTTCGTCTATGAAGCCACCGGCATAACCCTTTATAAACAAGGCAACTACTACGAAATCGACAAAGACGAACTTGCAACGTTCAAGGGCGTCAGATTCGACTTTGATAGCGTAAACAAAGTCGCAACCGTCAACGCTACCGGCAAATATCAATTCGTCGCGGAAGAAGGCGCGTATTATCCCGTGCTTGAAAACGACGGCTACACCGGCAAACTGTATCGTGTGTCCGAGGCGTCAACCACTGATAATACGATTTATATCGAAGACGTGATTTACAAATTCACCCCCGCGTTCACCGGCAAAGACCTGAGAGACCTTAACAAACTTGCGAAGCTCCTTGTCAGCATCGGCGAATTCGAGGCGGAAGCGCGCGTAAAAGTTACGGTCGGCGCAAACGTTGCGGAACTTGTAAAGGCGTTGTCCAATACCGCAAACATCGACATTGCGGAACTTTTGAAACACGTCGAACTCGCAATCGAGTCGCTTGATTCCAAAGGAACCGTCAAAGGCGGTATCTATCTGTATAACAGTACGTTATATATTAAATATATCAATACAAGTCGCGGTATCTTCTCGATGCCCGTGTCCGAACTCTTCGGCGCAATCGGGTCTGCAAGTGCGGATGAACGCATGCCTTACGAAGCGGCAATGCTGCAACTGTGGGTTGGCGAATTCATCAAACTCAACGGCGTGTACACGACGGGTATCGCGGTTCAGGCAACGACAAGACTTGTCGAAACGCTGCTTGAAACCTTGCTCGGCTTTGACAAAGGCACGATAAGCCTTAAAGCGTTCGGCGCGGTCGGCGTGGAAGTCACCATCGTTACGGCGTCTCCCATCTTCCCCGAAAACGCGGACGGCGATGTTTACGTAAAGAAAGCGTATGGCTTTGTAGCGCTCGCGGACGGCGAAGTTTACGACGGCGAGAAGTACGTATTGCTTGCAAACGGCGAATACGGCGAAATCGCAAAGGGCAGCGAAGCGCAATTTGCCGGCAAGACGCTGTATAAACGCGTTGCAAAGGCGGAAGCAGACGTGTCTTACGTCAAACTTTCGGAAGCCGGCATTCTTTCGGATTGCGAAGGCTATGATTCGGCATACGCGGAAGCATTGACCACAAGATATACGAAGGTCACAAAAACCGACGGCACCGAAATTTTCGAAGAACTGAAATTCGGCTTTGACTTCAACTCGTTCGGTATCGGCATCGGGCTTAAAATCGGCCACGTCGGGTTCAACCTTAACATCGGCAAAATCGATATCGGATTGATTGACGGAACACAGTCCATCGTGCCCGAAGATATTAAGACCGCGACAATCGCAAAAGAAACGGTAATCGACCTGAGCATGGAAGTAAATCTCGGCTTGGAGTTCATGGACAAAAACACCAATGCGACGACAGGATTCGACCTTGGTAAATTCGTCGATAAACTCGGCGTGCTCACGGGTGTGACGCTTGGCGAAAACTGGCTGAAACTCACGGTGCCCGAAGGCGGCGCGGAAGTCAGATTGTCGCTTCGCGTTGCGTTGGCGCTCAACCTTACGAACGTCGACCACTCGGTTGCCGCAATCGAAATCGTCGGTCAGATCTTTGAAGGCAACAAAAAGATAGGCGAAAAAACCCTTATCGGCGTTTACTACAAAGACGGCAACGTCCTGCTGAAACTCGACGGGCTCGGATTTGACAATATCCGCATTTCGGGGCTCAGACTCAGCGATTTGCTGGGCGGCTCGAACGGCGTCGAAATCCTTAAAAAACTGCTTGGCGGCAGCGGATCTTCGTCCGCGCTTGCGTCCGAAGTCAACTTCACGGTTGTAGGAAACGACGAATTCGGTTCGCCGGCGGCTGCGCTTATCCTTGACAGCAACCGCATCGCGGTTGAAGTCGGCACGCTGTTCATCCAAAAACTGTTGGGAATCGCGGCGCTCGGTCTTGACGAAAACACGCAAAAACTCCTGGGCGGTCTTGACCTGAAAGCACTTGTCGAAGTCAACTTCGGCGAGAAATTCGTCGAAATTCCGGCGGGCGAGACGTTCAGCGGCACGAAGTACGCATACGATAACGAAACAAAGAAATATTATATCGACGAAAACGGCACGTTTAAGCGCGAAAGCAACATTTCGCTTAAACTCAACGCGGAAGCCGCAGAACTTCTGGGCATAAACGTTGCGGTCGAAAATATCAAGATCGGCAACACGGGCGTTGAAGAACGAGTCAAAGCAATCGATATCAACGATTACGTCGAATTCATCGAAATTCTCTTTGGAACGGAGAAAGATGAAAACGGCAACGAAATCGTCGACGCAAACGGCAAGCCCAAAAAGAAGATAGTCGGGTTCGAGCCGAAACTGGAAGCACTCACCTTGTCGCTTGACCTTGACCTTGGCGCAATGTTCACCAACGGTATGGCGATGGGTAGATCCATTCTCGACAGCGAAGGCAAGACGGTTCTCACCAACGTATCGTCGGTCGGCGCAATCGGAAACGGCAACATGGGTATCCGCGCGTCGGTCAAACTTGAAATCGCCTTTGCGGCGCTTCTCAACAAACTGCAACAAGGCTTCGATTCGTCGGATATTTTCGCGGCGATCGAACAGGCATTGCCGCTCGTAAAAGCGCAAATCTCGATTTACGCACAATCCGACGGCGACGAACTTATCGGTATCTACGTCGCGGACGGCAACGTATACCTGATGCTTGACGGACTTGGAATGCCCAACATCAAAGTTACCGGCGAATTCCTTATGGATATCATCAGGACGGCAATGGGTTCGGGCACCGCGCTTTCGTCGGACGAAGCAACCGCATCTGTCGAAACAAGTCAGATTATCGGTATCGTACAAAAAATCGTCGAAGGTATCAGCGTTGGCGGAAAGGCTTTGAAAGTCGCGTTCCAGAACGACTACTTCGCAAACCTTATCGACGCGGTATTGTCGATTGTTCTGAACAAAAACATTGACTACTACAACAAAGTAATGCCCGAAGTGCCGACCGATGTCGCATTCAGCGGACTTACGATAAACCTTGCCGGTATCGAAAACACGTACGCACAAATTTACCGCAAGGACGGCAAGTACTATTTCGACGCAGGATGCACAAGCCAATATTACGGCATGGTATTCTTCAAAAACACCGTAACAAATCATATCGAACTGTTCAGTGAGAAAGAATACGTCAAACAATTCGGCGCAGTTGACGAAACGACTATGTTCTATCGAAGCACCAGAAACGGTCTTGTGGAACTCGATCTCGTCGCGTACTCGACGCACCTGAAACTTGCCGTCAATATGCCCAAACTCGGCGCGAAGAAAGACATTGTTTCTTCGCCGGAAGTCGCAGGCGTAGCCTTTACGGAAGCAGACGAAGTTACCGGCGTCGCGCTTGGTCTGAAAGGTCAGGTCAAGATTGACAAGCAACCGGGCATCGCTCTTGCAAACATTCTGAGCGGCGTTGTCGGCGACCTTGAAACCAAACTCGTCATCGAAGAAGATATCGACATTCGTTTCGCAATCGAAGCGGCGGTCGGCATCAAATACAGCCTGAAAGACAAGAACTTTGCGCTGAACGCGGTCGATCTCAGAATTTCCCTTACGAGAGTCGACAAGACGTTGGGCAACGTACCGCTTGCGGTTCTTACCTACGTCAGTTCGGAAGGCACGCTTTACGTTGACGTATCGCACTTCTTCCAGAAACAAAACGCGGGTAACAACAAGAACCTCGGTATGCTCAAAATCACGGGCGTAAACGTGCTTGACCTTATCAACGGACTTCTCACGGGCGAAGGCTCGGCGACTTCCGTTGCGCTCGGTTCGTCCGACGCGTGGGTTGAAGACGAGCAACAACCGTACACCTACGTATATTACGAAGCAAACGCCATTAACTCCGCCGCGCCTGCAAAGTTCGTGCACGTCGCACAGTTGAACGATAAAGACGAGCTGAGAATGGTTTACAGAAACTACATCGGTGCTATTTCCGCCGACTATAAGACGGAAAGCGGCAAAGATTTGTACGTACGCGACCGCGCCAACAAGGTTACGGGCTACACGCTGCTCAGCGCGGAAAACGCAGAAAAGTTCAGCCACAAGGCGAAATACACGCACGAACAGGCGATGACTTATACGAAACTTACCGACTTGTACGTAAAGGTCGGGGAAGATTACGTATTGGCGGCAGGCGATGCGGACGTAACCGCGACTGCGCTTTACCAGAGAGTCATTGGCAATTACGTAAAGATTGCGGGCGAAACAGTCGCGGCGGACGACAGATACGAACAAAACGCCGACGGCACGTACACGCAGAACGCAAACGGCACCTTCAAAGCGGTTTACAACTTCGTGGAAGTTGCAAGCGGCAGCGCGTGGTATATCGAAGAATACAATTCGGAAACCTGCAAGTACGAATATAACGTATACGACTCGACAAAGGAAAGCCACAACGCACCCAAACTTTATCACTACGACGAAACCGAGAAGAAGTACGTCGAAGGCGCAGGCGTAGGCGGCGCGAAGTCGTACGTCAAAGTGCCCGTTTACAGCATTTCGGCGGTCTGGGCTGATCTCAGAAACTACGGTATCGCCGACAACGTTGCGGGTTACGACGTGGCAAGCAACGCAAAGGTCAATATCACGGGCAAAGCGATGCTCGGTCTTATCGGCGGACTTATGGACAAAGCAGGTCTTGAAGACATTCTCGACGCATTGCTCGTAAGCGTCCATGCAACGAAAGATCCGTTCATCTTCGGCGCGGATATCGGCATCCTTGACGTTTACAACGATCACAAACTTGCGCTCAACGTAGGATTGAACATTTTCGGGTTCGACTTTGAAAAGAGAGAAGGCGCGGGCAACACCGACGGCAGTTATCTTGAATTCCTTGACGCCGAAAACACGATTTCGTTCAGACCCGCAAACGCGAATAGTTATCGTCAATTCGCGGACGTCGACCTTAACCGTATTCTCTCCGCATCGGAAATTATGGACGTCCTTGTCGACAGCCTTGACTTCGGTAAGAGCGGAAAGATTTATCTGAACCTGTCGCTTGACGCGGATTCGTTCGCAAAAGACACCGGCGACAACTTCGTCCCGTGGGAAAAATACTTTGCGGCACTTCTCGGACTTAACCAAAACAGCGCAAGGGTATTGTATCAGGTGCTCTTCCCCGAATCCGAACTTGACGGAAATGGCAATTTCAGCATCGACATCGCGGCGGCAATCGACGTGAAGAAACTGCTTGGCGGACTTATCGCAGGCACCGGTCTGAACCTTGAAGGCACGGAGTTCCGCATTACGATCAATTCCGATACGATGTTGTTCTCGGAAGATTCGCGCAAAGACGGCAGCAAGATCGTCATCACCGCAATCGGTGAGACGGACGGCATTTTGTCTGTCTTTATCGACAACAGCGGATACCGCGGAAAGGGCAAACACGTCGCAAGACTTGACCTGAACGCAATCCTCGGAACGGCGACGTCCAGCGCGGCATACGCAAGCGCAAACGAGAATACGGGACTTATCCCCGAAAATATCTTCGGCGTTATGAACGCGCTCCTTGGCGAAGTACGTCTGGGCGGCGGCAAGATCTCGATCGTTTTAAGAGAAAACTTCATCGGCGCACTTCTGAATACTTTGGTCGGCACGGATATTACGGAACAACAATCCCTTGTGAAGGGCGAAATCTATATCGACCTCAGAAACCTGGAAGTCGGCATCGAAATGATTCTCGGCGACGACAACTACGTTTCGGAAGGAGAACGCGACTTCTATATCGGACTCAGAATCGGCGGCATCAACCTGACTGCTCCCGACGGATTCGATATGACCGAATACACCTTCATCAAGAAGGCGGACCGCGCGAACTTCAAGAACATTAAACAACTGAAACTGGATATCAACTTTGAATCGGAATGGTATTACGAAGCGACCAACAAGACGGAAGGCTTTAATATCAGTCCTGTCGTCGATATCCTTGAAACCATATTGAAGAAGAAACTCTTCCCCGACAGATTGTTGCAAGTCCTCGTAAAAGACGACAAGATCGACGCCGTTTACGCCACTGCGATAAGCGCGCACATCGACCTTGCGGACTTCAACAATATGAAACTTTCGGTTGAAATTTTCAAGTCGACCAGCGAAGAGCCCGTAAGAGAACTTAAACTCGGCGTGTACCTTGACGGACAAAGCGTTTACGTTGATTTGTCGGGTTGGGGACTTCCCAAGATTAAACTTGGCGGTCTGAACCTTGGCAACACTATCAACGACGCATTGTTGCCGCTGCTTGATCAGTACCTTGTCGGCGACGACAACAAACGCGGCGGTGAGACGGCTGCTCTTGCAAGTTCCTACGTCGGAGACTACGACAAGAACCATATCGAGTATTCGGACTTCGTCGAAGCGGCAGACGGCAAATACGTGCTTGTCTATACGGAAAGCAACAGCGGCGGATACGTACTTGTCGACGGCAAATACGTGAAGTACAATGCAAAAGTACATGCAGGCGCAACCCGCTACGCAAGAAGCGTTGAAGAATACGACGCGGCGAACACGGCGCATCAGAACGTAACCCGTTACAACGTGAATAAGGGCGCGTTCAGAACAAGCTGGGGCAAGGTATTGTTCCCCGTTGCGTACGAAGAAGACGAAAACGGCGGATACGTCCTTATCGGCGGCAAATACGTGCCGTACAACGCAGGAGAACACGCAGGACAAAAGCGTTATAAGGAAGTTTCGGGCAACAAACCGTACATCTCGTTGCTTCTTGCAAACAACCGCTTCGGTTTCGGCATCAACGCTGACCTTATCAACAGCCTGCTTGAAACCATTCTGGGCGCGTTGAACCTTGATATTCAACTTCCCGACTTCGGCGACGCAGTCCTGCTGTTCGATTCCAGAAAGGACCTGAACGGCGACGGTTACGCCGACACGCAACTTGACCTTGCGGTGCAAGTCAACGACAATCTCTACTTCGGATTCCGCACGACGAATCTTGAAATCACGGGCAACTCCACCAAAGTAAGCCATGCCGAAACAAGATATGCGGAAGTCGTAACGAGCCACAAAGACGAATTCGTCACCGTATACGACATTGAAAAAGGCGAAATCGGTCTTGAAACGGTTGCGCTTGGCTTCAACGTACAGATCAGACAAAACTGTGTCGACAACGGACAAAGCGACTTCGAGAAATACCTCGGCGTACTGCTTAAATCGCTTTTAGGCATCAACAACTTCAAGTTGAACCTGCCGTCAAGTGGCGAAATCGGTTGCGACATTGACCTGAGAGTATCCCTGAACCTTGCAAACCTTGTCAAAGCATTGCAGGGCGGCGACGTCGACTGGTGGAGCGATATCGAGTTGTTCCTTGACCTGAAACCCATGGGCTACGGCTCGTTGCTCACGATGTATAAACAGAAAGGCGACGCGGACGTTTACGCAGACCTTTCGGGATTGTCCTTGTTCAAGGTCAAGATCATCGGTTTGCAGAGCCTTATCGGCGGACTCGTGTCGGCATCGGCAACCGCTCTTGCAAGCGGTGATAACGAAGTCGCGATTGCATCCGCATCGGGCGACATTGCAAAACTTACCATTATCCCGGGCAAAGTGGGCTTCACCGTCGAAATCGGCTGGGGCTTCATCGAAGGGCTTCTGACGAGCCTGCTCGGCGATACGTTGCACGTGGCGGACGGCACAGGCGAACTTGCGGGTTACAAGACCATCACCATCGGTGAAGGCGCAACCGCAACGGTCATTCCTTTGCCGAAGATGAATAACGACAGAGCATTGTCGCTTTCCATCAACCATGCGTCTGCAATGTACAACAGATCCTTGGAAATCGACCTTAAACTCGGCTTCAACAAGAGCGACGAAAGCGCGGTCAACCTGAAAATCCACAACTTCGTGCTTACAAGCGGAAAAGAAAAGTCGGCAAGGTACATCAGGTTCGGCGCGACGGCGGGCAAGATTAACGAGGCCGGCACAGGCAACGGCGTACTTGACGCAATCAACGGCACCAATGCAAACGCGTTCTCCGGACTTGTGTTAAGCGACGCGAAAGGCATCAGCCTTGTGAATATCCTGACCGCGGTGATTAAGGGTATCGACCCCGACATCAGCATCTCGTGGAAAAAGAATACAAACCATTACTATACGAATAGCAGTAGAGAAAGCTACAACTCTAAACAATACGCAACAATCGAATTGTCGCGTACAGACAAAAAATCTGAGCACATGACCGGCGGCGTCAAGACTTACGCAGGTAAGTTCCAGGCTTATATCAACAATGATAAGAACCGTGAAATCGGCGCATGGCTGTTCAACAACCAGTTGTACATCGATATAACGAAGACGCTTGACGTCACGTTGGCAATCGGCGCATTGAGAAAGATGAAGGTTGCGGACCTTGACATTCTGGGACTCCTTGGCGGGCTTGGCTCGACATCGGCAACAAACGCCATGGCAAGCGACGGCGCAACCACCGAAAAGAGCCTGAAAGATACGGTATCCGGATTTGTCAAAGGCGTTCAGGTCAACTGGTGGAACAACCAGTCGGTCGCAGGAAATCCTGTCGGCGACAGAGCGATCACGACAATCCGCGTCGACCTTAACGGAAAAGGACTTAACAACATTCTTGCAAAACTTTACTACCTGCTTTACGGTATGTACGACACGAACGCTCCCGCCGCGGAATTGTTCAGCGAAGAAGCGTTGTATCAGATGGTTTACACCGAAGGTCAGGACGTAACGCTGAAAGACGGCACGGTTGTGAAGAGCGTGAACGCTCACGGAAAATGCGTGTTCTATCTGCAAACGTTTGCGTCGAATATGATCGGCGAAATGGCAGGCATTCTTAAAAACATGCTTAAACCCGGCGGATCGTTCGGCGACGTTTTGAGAGAAATCCTTGGCAGATTGCTGCCGCTTCCGAAACTTGACGAAGCCGAAAACGGAAGACCGAGTTACGTCGAAATCGTAATCGACAAGAGTCGTCTTGCAAGCGGAAAGGGCGTCCTTAAACAAATCGCACTGATGATTAACAAGGAGCGCACCACAAACGACGGCACCACGATAACGGAGGTTGGCAACAACGACGACACTGCGGAAATCGTCATCAACCTTGACAGCAACGTGACGTTGCGCTCGGTATCGGCGGTAAGAGACTACAACACCAACAGCACGAGACCCAACGAAGACTCCGGCAAGACCATAAACGTCGCGAACCCGTTCGATCCTGTCGAACTCACGACGGCGGCATTGAAATCAGCTGGTCTCCTTGACAGAGTCGCGGCAGACTTCTATGGTATTTCGGAATATGATTCGAAATCCGAAAAAGGCGTGAACGACTCTTACGCGGAACTCGGCGGAACGCCCATCGTCTGGGATACGTCGACAGCAAAACTTATTCCGGGCGAAGAAAGCGAAATCTGGGGCTATGCGCTTAACTACAAAGTGCAGAAAGTCAAAGTCAAAGTAAGCAACAGCACGGGCTTCCTGCGTCTGTTCGGTTACTTCAAGGCGGACGGCACGACGTTTGTCGAAACCAACAAGATTACGGTTGATCCGACCAAAGATCCGACGGGTACAGACAATATTTCGGCAGGCTTGCCCAGAATTATCGTAATCATGAGAAGGGACGGCGAATTGCAAGTTCTGTCCAGAGATTACGACAAGGATAAGCCCGGCACCGTCAATATCAACGGCACCGATTACACCGTCGACGGCAAGTTCAACTGGATTGACGAAGATACAGTCGAAGAAGGTGCAACGGTTGAAAAACTGTTCTGGTATCAGGTCGGTTACAGCTCTCGTATCCAGAAGAGCATAAAAGTCAAGTACAACAACGTCGATATCGTTTCGGGAAGCTTGCCGAACGACGACAAATTCGGAATTCTGAACGGCGGCACGGCATTTGACTTCACGCCCGCAAACTTCGATATCGTCGGCAACCTCGGACTCCCGTCCATTAAGGCAAGCGAAACGTTCACGAAGAACGGCAACAAGTTCTCATACGTCGGATTTGACGGCAGCACGTACGAGTTCACCCCGGGCACCGCGCCTACGGATGAAACCGCACTTGCGGAATGGAACAAGCATACGCTTGGCGGCAACGGAACGTTCACAAGGTCGTTCAACGGCAAAGTGCTCCAAAACGGCACGTACGCCTACGTCGCGGCGGAAAGCACGGCGGCAGGCTTGCTTGACAGCCTTGGCGGACTCTTCGGCGGAAGCGGCGCGAATACGGATAACGGCAAGTACGCTCTCACGGTAACCGATACTGGTTACACCGGACTTAAAGAAATCACCGTAAAACTCGGCACGGGTAAGACGACAACCGTCGACGTGATCGAGTGGAACTACGACGACTTCAAGTACGATATGAGAAAACCGCAAAACGGCGCAAGCGGAAGAATCGTTGCGGTCATCAATAAGTACGAAATTAAACGTACGACAGGCTTGGTCGAAAAGACGGAAGTTGTGAACAGCAAACAAAAAATCAGGCTCGACGTCGGTATCACGCAAGAATCGCTCAGCGCGCTTGCGGGCGGCGACCTTAAATTCAACCAGTACGAAGACGCGTTCGTATTAAGCGCGACGGGCGACTACGTCCTCGAAACAAGAGACGCGTTCATCCCGTACGACGAGACTTTGCACAAAGACAAGAAGCAATATGCGCTTGTTAACGGCAAGTACGTCGATGCGTCAAAGGCTCCGGCGGACAACACCGCAAGATACGTCGAAGGCAAAGTTACCGGCTACGTTTACGACAAGTACGTGAAAGGCGTAAGCACCGCAGACAACAGGTATGCGATCAATATCTTCGACGCGGAAGAACTTTACGTCAAAGTAAAACATTCAAGGATTACTTCAAAGACGCAACAGTTCCACGTCGACGACTTCAAGTTCTATACCGACACGTTCGCGGCAATCGACACCGCGCAGACTCCGTTCACGATGTTCGTCGTGCCGGAACTCGGCGTAAAGACGGAACGTAATATTACCGTGAAAGCGTTGTACGACGTAAACGGCGCGTACGAACAAATCTTTGACATCAAAGTCGTCGTAACGCCCAAGGTCGCAACCAAGGTCGTGTTGCTTATCGATAACGACCAAGTGATTGACAGAACATATCTTGAATCGACCGCGGAAGTTACCGTTTACTACAAGGACGGCACCGAAAAACAAGGGCTTGCAAAAGACCTTATCCGCCTGACCGACAGCGAAATCAAGAAGATTGAAAACGCGAAAGATCATCTCGGCATCACTTACGGCACGGCAAGCGTGTTCAAGAAGGGCAGATATGAGCTTATCGCGGCGGGCGAAACGTACGACGGACAAAGATTCAACCTTGTCGACGGCAACTTCGTCGTAGCGACGGACGGCGCGTACAAGTTCGTTGAAGACGAAACATTCGTCCAGAACGGCGTAACGTTCGAAATCAGAGTGTTCAGCAAAAACTGAATAAATCAAAATTAAAACCGGCTCCCGAAAGGGAGCTGATTTTATGCCCGAAACGCTTTAATATTTCTTACGATTGTGATAGAATAAGGCTATGAATTTTGAGATCACGGGATTAAACGCGCTTATGCTCGTCGCGCTGTGCCTGCCCGGATTTTTCCTGACAAAGGCAAACGTGCTGAAAGAAGAACACATCAAAGGTTTTGCAGTGTTCCTTTTGTACGTGTGCAGCCCCGCGCTGTCGATATACAGTTTCCAGCAGGCGGAGTGCAACAGGGAAATCCTGATAAACATCGGCATACTTTTGCTTGTTACGACGTTTATGCAGGTGCTGATAATGGGCATCGGATTCCTTATCAACATAAAAACTTATAAAATCGACGGGGCGTCGCGCGTGGCGACCGTTGCGGCGGCGTTCGGAAACGTTGGATTTTTCGGCGTTCCCATATTGCAGGCGTTGCTTCCCGACCATCCCGAAGCCATGGTTTACAGCGCGGTCATGAGCGTCATGATGAACCTTATCGGCTGGACTCTCGGTATGTTTATGATGAGCGGCGACAGAAAGCACGTTTCCGTCAAAAACTTCCTGATAAATCCGACGACGCTGTGTCTGTTGATTGCGTTGCCGCTGTTTTTCACAAACACGTCGTTCCCGAAGCCCGTCATGAACTTTGTGGAGTTCTTCTCAAAAATGTCCACGCCCACGGCAATGACCGTGCTTGGCATGCGGCTGGCTTTCGTGAAGTTCAGGGATTTAATGGATTACAGGCAAGTCGTCGCGATTTTTCTGAAACTTATCGCGTTGCCGCTTATAACGTTCGGGATAATGTACGCGCTGCCTGTCGACGAAACGTTGAAAATCTCAACGTATATTCTGTCGTGCATGCCGCCCGCGGCAATCACCTTAAACTTTGCCGAGCTTTCAAATACGTCCCCGAAAACCGCCGCGAATATCGTCGTTGTCGGGAGTCTGCTTGTCGCGATAACGCTCCCGGTATTGTTGCTTATTGCATAGAAAATTATTGAAAAGTCTGAAACGTTGTGATATAATATATTAAAACGAAAATAAGGAGTCTTATTATGGCATTCAATTTTATAAAAAGACAACTCTTGAAGGTTATCGAATGGACAGACGATACTCAAAATACAATTTTGTATCGTTTTGACGTCCCCGACAGATACGCGATTATGCGCGGCTCGCAACTGACCGTCAGAGAATCGCAGGTTTGCATCTTCGTCGTGGAAGGCAAAATCGCCGACGTTTTCACGCCCGGCAGATATAAACTCGACACCGAAAACCTGCCCGTTCTCACGGCGTTGTACAGCTGGAAATACGCCTTTGAAACCCCGTATACCGGCGAAGTCTATTTCGTGAATACCAAACAATTCACAAATCAGAAATGGGGCACTTCCAACCCCATTATGATGAGAGATAAGGACTTTGGCGTTATCCGTCTGAGAGGCTACGGCATTTACAGCTATAAGGTTGAAGACGCGGTCAAACTCATGCGCGAACTTTCCGGCACGAACCAACAATTCCTGACCGAAAACATCGCCGACCAATTGAGGAAAATGATTTTGTCGACGGTCACCGACGTCATCGCCGAATCGGGCATTGCCGCGCTGGATCTTGCAACGCAGTACGACGAACTGTCCGGCTCCACGAAAGACAGACTTGCCGACAAATTCACCGAATACGGCTTCAAACTTATTGATTTCTATATCGAAAATCTTTCGCTTCCCGAAGAAGTCGAAAAGACTTTGGATACCCGCACGTCGATGGGCGTTCTGGGCGACAAGATGGGCACGTTCACCCAGTATCAGGCGGCGCACGCTATGCGTGAAGCGGCAAACAATCAGGGCGCGGGAGGCTCGCTTGCAGGCGCAGGCATCGGTCTCGGCGCGGGACTTTCGATGGCAGGCGTTTTCAGCGAAGCGTTGAAGGGCGCAAAAGACGCTCCTGCGGAAGCAAAAGCCAACACCGTAAAATGCACCAAATGCGGCGCGGACGTAAAAGCAGGCAGCAAATTCTGCCCCGAATGCGGCAACAAAATGGCGGAAAGCAGATTCTGCCCCGAATGCGGCGCAAAAGTCGGCGCAAACGCAAAATTCTGCCCGGAATGCGGCAAAAAACTTAACTGATTGACACACGATGCAAGGCAAAAAGGCTGACAAAAAAGTTGATTCGACCGACGTCGTAAAGTGCAAAACTTGCGGCGCGGATATGTACTTCGATATCGCGTCGGGCAAACTCAGATGCCCGTACTGCGATAACACCGTCGAGGCGAAAGCCAACGTTTTCGAGAACGAACACAACGTCGACAGCTTTGACGAAAGCAAACTTCGCCACGAAGACGGAGTCATTACTTATCAATGCCCGAACTGCCACGCAAAGTGCGAAATGCACGGCGTTTTCGACACGTCGGCAAAATGTCCGTTCTGCGGCGCGACCAACGTCTTAAAGGTTGACGATATCCCGGGACTTGCTCCCGACGCGATTCTTCCGTTCAAGATTACGCGCGACGTAGCGTCACAAAACGCACTTAAATGGATAAAAAAGAAACTTTATGCGCCGATTAAGCTGAAAAAGAGTTTTAAGCCCGAAAATCTGAACAGCGTATATTCGCCGACGTTCAGCTTTGACAGCGATACTTTCAGCACTTACAACGGGCGCCTTGGCGAATATTATACCGTGACCGTCGGCAGCGGCAAAGACCGCCGTACCGAAACCCGCACGAGATACTTCGTCGTCAGCGGCACGTATTCGCAATTCTTCAACGACGTACTTATCGAGGTCAGCCCGAAACTTTCGCAAAAGGAATTTGAAAAGGTCGGCGGGTTCGATACAGATAACGCGGTCGAGTACACGTCGGAATATATCGCGGGACATTCGTCCGAAAGATACGACACGAGCGTCAACGACGCTTACGGCACGGCAAAAGAAAAAATGAACGCCCGTATCAAAAGCGCGATTTTGGCGCAGTATCATTACGACGTGGTCGATTACCTCCACATCGACACGAGTTTTAACGACAGCACTTTCAAGTATATCCTTGTGCCTTTGTGGTGCAGCGGTTTCAAATACCGCGATAAAATTTACAACTATTTCGTAAACGGAAGGACGGGAAGAGCGGGCGGCAAAACGCCGATTTCCGTCTGGAAGGTTGCGCTCACGGTGGTTATTATCGCCGCCGTCATCGTCGGCGCGTATTTCGGCTTGAAAAGCGCCGGCATAATCTGAAAATTTTTTAACGAGGTGAATATAATGATTATTACTCCCGATACTTTAATTGGCGACATCATCGAAGGCGACGTTAATATCGAAGCCGTTGCAAACGTTCTCACAAGCGTTGGTATGCATTGCCTGGGCTGTGCAATCGCTCACGGCGAAACGGTCGGCGAGGCGGCAGAAGTCCACAACGTCGACGTAAACGAACTCATCGCGCGCCTTAACGAAGCGGCAAAAAAATAATGGCTGAATCAAAAGATATCAAAGACAGGCTGTATGAACTCAGGACGTTTTCCGATATTTCCACGGCGGAAATGGCGGAAAAACTCGGCGTGACCGAAAACGAATATATCGCGTTTGAAAACGGCGAGGACGAAGCGCCGATATGGCTTGTTTACAAATTCGCGTCGATCGTCGATATCGAGCCGTCCTTTATCTTCACGGGGAAACAACCCACGAAAAAGTACGCCGCGGCAGTTTACGAAAATAAGGGCGAACGCGTCGAAAGGTACCCCGGGTATTCTTTCACGTCGCTTGCCGCCGATTTTCAGAACAAGCAGATGAAACCTATGCTTGTCGATATTTCCCCCACAGACAAGCCCGAGCTCGTGTGTCACGCCGGGCAGGAATTCAATTACGTTCTCGAAGGGCTTTTGAGAGTGGTTGTCGGTGACGAGGAGTTTTACCTGCATAAGGGCGACAGTTTGTATTTCGATCCGTCGCTTCCGCACGCGCAGATGGCAATGGGCGACAAGCCCGCAAGATTTATCACCGTTATCAACGAGTAAAAATTACGACTTGTAATAAAAATAAACCGCCAAAAAGGCGGTTTGTTTTTATAACGAAAGACTGTTCATAACAATTTGTTATTATTTGTTGGCAATGAAAGAAAAAAGTGCGATACTATAATCAGAAATAATTAAGGTGAAAGTATGATTTTATCGATCGGAGAAATACTTGCGGATTTAATCGGCGAAAAAAACGACGGCGCATTGATGTTCAGGGCGTTTTGCGGCGGCGCGCCGTTCAACCTTGCCGTTAACGCAAAGCAAAGCGGCGCGACAGTCGGATTTGTCGGGCGCGTCGGGAACGACGTAATCGGTCGCTTCGTCACGGCGGAAGCAGAAAAAGCAAACCTTGACAGCCTTGACATTCAGACGGACGAAAAACGCAACACGACGATTGCTTTCGTGACTCTTATGAACGGCGAAAGGGATTTTGCGTTTAATCGCCACGACACCGCCGATTTTAATATCGACTTTGACAAAATCGACTTTGCAAAGTATGAAAACCTTAATATCGTGCATTTGGGCTCGCTTATGCTGTCGGAAGAAAAAGGGCGCGCGTTTGCAAAAAGAGTTGCCGACAAAACGAAAGAAATCGGCGCGAAACTTAGTTTTGACGTGAATTTCAGAAAAGATATTTTCCGTGATTTCGCCGCCGCAAAAAGGGCGTACGAGCCGTTTGTAAAACGTGCGGATATCGTCAAATTTTCGGAAGACGAACTACTTGACTTCACGGGAATTTTCGGGATCGACGCTGCGGCGGAGTCGCTGTGCGACAAAGACAAACTGATTCTCGTGACGCTTGGAAAGAACGGCAGCGCGTATTATTTCAACGGCGAAAAGGGCGTTGTGCCAAGCGAATATAAATGCAAAAGCGTTGACACGACGGGTGCGGGCGACGCGTTTTTCGGGGCGTTTCTTGCGGCAATCGAAAACAAGGAACCGACAAAAGAAAACATTGTTTCGGCAATGCGAAAGGGCAACGAAAAGGGCGCGAAAACGACGGAATTTTTTGGTGCGATAAAGTTATGAACGACATTAAAGACATAGTAACAAAACCGATATTTTTTGAAAGAAACAGAGTTTATCGTATATATCACGGCGGTAAACCCTTCAAAGCGTTGTTTGACGACGGATACGACGACGGCACCGACAATATGTTTCCCGAAGAATGGGTAGCAAGCAAAGTGCGTGCGATCAATCCGAAATACTTCGGCGCGCGCGACGGCGTGTCCAAAGTAAAAGGAACGGGGGTTTTCTTTGACGACCTGTTAAAAGAGCATAGCGCGGAACTTCTCGGGCACCGCAAATACGACTGTCTTGTGAAGTTTCTGGACAGCGCGACAAGGCTGCCTTTTCAGGTGCATCCCACGAAAGAGTTTTCAAAAAAACACTTTAATTCCGAATACGGCAAAACCGAAGCTTGGCTTGTCATCGCGACTCGTCCCGGCGCAAAACTTTATTTCGGCTTTAAGGGCAAAATCACGAAAGAAGAGTTAAGCGCACTCGAAGAACGCAGTGAAACCGAAAAAGACATTATGGGCAATTTGCTTTCCGGCGTGGACGTGCAGGTCGGGGATTTGTGGCTTATCCGCGCGGGGCTGATTCACGCAATCGGCGCGGGTTGCACGATTATCGAAGTGCAGGAGCCTACGGATTTTACAATTCAGCCCGAGCGGTGGTGCGGCGATTATCACATAAGTTACGACGAAGAATTTATCGGGCTTCAAAAGGACGTCGCGCTTGACGCGATAAACTACGATATTTACGGCGCCGCCGCAAAAGAATTTGCAAAAGTATCGCCGAAAGTCGTCGTCGATACCGAAAACTATAAAAAGGAAATCCTTATCGGATATGACGATACGCCGTGCTTTCAGGAAATCCGCCATACGATAAAAAACGGCGGTAATTTCATTACGGAATTTGCGCCCGCGGTTTATATCTGCCTTGAAGGCAATGCGAAAATTGTCGGCGAAAACTATGAAAAAGACGTGCGCCGCGGCGATTATTTTTATCTGCCTTTTATTGCGGAAGGGAAATTCAGAATCACGACCGACACCGAAGCCGTGTTTATCGAGTGTCTTCCGAGCAAACAAGATTAAAAAAATCCGACGATATGAAAATCCGCCTTTCGGGCGGATTTTATAATATCCTTACGAAAAGGCAACCGATGACCGCGCCGAAAAAGGACGCGACAAGGGAAATGGGAATGGCGAAGCGCAGGTTTTTGACTTTCACCTTTGAAAAGTAAACGGCGCAAACGTAAAATATCGTTTCGCTGCTGCCGATGATGACGGCGGCGCATTTCCCGACGTAACTGTCCGCGCCGTAATCTTTGAAAATGTTTTCAAGAAGGGCGACGCTTCCCGCGCCGCTAAAAGGACGCAAAATCATGACTTCCGTCACTTCTTTTGGTATGCCGAAAAAGGCAAAAGGTTTTTCAAAAATCTTTGTGAGATATACGGTGAGTCCGCTTGTTTTAAACAGTTCGATAAGGATGAAAATCGCCGCAAGATAAGGGAACACGTCTTTGACGAGCGACATACTTTCTTTGCCGCCTTCGACAAAGGCATCATACACGTTTACGCGTTTTATCGCTGCAAAAAGCACCAATAAAACCAAAATTACGGGAATAACGTAATTCATTTGATAAACACCGCAACAAGCAGAACGCCGATAATCGTCGACGAAAACGTCGATATTATCGACGGCAGAATTATCGCGGACGGGGCGGTGCTTCCGTACTCCGTCATAAGGCTTAACACGGTAAGCGGCAGGAGTTGCAAAGACGTTGCCGCAATCACCGTGAGCATTACCATATTTTTTGTCGCGACGCCCGATTTGTCGTCCATAAGATATATCGCGTCGATGCCGGCAGGCGTTGCCGCGTTTCCAAGTCCGAGCACGTTCGACGCAACGTTCAGGGTGATTAAATCAACCGCTTTTTCGCTTTCGTTTCTGAAAAGACGACGGGTAAGCGGACGGAAAAGTTTCGTGAGTTTTTTGTCAATCCCCGTCTTTTCCATAAGTTTCAGCACCGACGTCCACACGGCGTAAATCGCCAGCATTTTAAGCGACAGCGACACCGCGTTCGTCGCGCCGGCAAGCATAGACGCCGTAACTTCATCGGGCGAAGTCACGGAAATGATCACGACGGCGACGATAAAAATCAAAGTAAAGACGACATTCACATTTAATCGTATGCAAGAAGACGGGGAGTTATACTTTTTATACTTTACAAAACGCATTATAAATTGTATAATGTACCGGAACTTATTATAAGGAGGGCTCATATGTCCGAAAAACAGAAATATTATATCACAACCGCAATCGCGTACACGTCGGGGAAGCCTCATATAGGCAACAGTTACGAAATCGTGTTGTCCGACGCAATCGCACGCTTCAAACGTCGCGAAGGTTTTGACGTGTTCTTCCAGACAGGCACCGACGAACACGGTCAAAAAATCGAAGAAAAAGCCGAAAAGGCGGGTATGACTCCGCAAGCCTTCGTCGATATGGTTGCGGGGGAAATCAAAGACATCTATAAACTTTTGAACATTTCGTACGACAAGTTCATTCGCACCACCGACAAGGATCACGAACGTCAGGTGCAGAAAATGTTCAGAAAAATGTACGAAAACGGCGATATATACAAAGGCTCTTACAAGGGTTGGTACTGCACCCCTTGCGAGTCGTTCTGGACGGAAACGCAGCTTGTGGACGGCAAATGTCCCGACTGCGGCGGCGAAGTGAAAATGGCGGAAGAAGAAGCCTATTTCTTCAAAATGGGGAAATACGCCGACGCCCTTAAAAAATATTACGACGAACATCCGGAGTTTATCCTGCCCGCGCAAAGAAAAACCGAAATGGTCAACAACTTCATTAAGCCCGGATTGCAGGATTTGTGCGTGAGCCGCACTTCGTTCAAGTGGGGTATTCCAGTCGATTTCGATCCGAAACACGTCGTGTACGTATGGCTTGACGCGCTGACGAACTATATCACGGGGCTCGGCTACGACGTCGACGGCAACAGCGACGAAAAGTTCAAAAAATATTGGCCCGCCGACGTGCACGTCATCGGCAAGGATATCGTCAGATTCCACACCATTTACTGGCCGATTTTCCTGATGAGTCTGGGGCTTCCGCTGCCGAAACAGGTGTTCGGTCATCCGTGGCTTTTGCAGGATGGCGGAAAGATGAGCAAGTCGAAAGGCAACGTTATTTACGCCGACGACCTTGTCGGATTTTTCGGCGTCGACGCGGTAAGATATTTCCTGCTTGCCGAAATGCCGTATGAAACCGACGGTATCATCAATTGGGAGTGGATCACCGATAAAATCAACAACGACCTTGCCAATATTTACGGCAATCTCGTCAGCCGCACCGTCGCGATGAGCAACAAGTATTTCGGCGGCGTCCTTGAAAACGCAGGGGCGAAGGAAGACGTCGACGACGACCTTATCGCAACCGTTACGGGCGCATACGAAAAAGTGCGCGCAAAAATCAACGAATTCAGAATATCCGACGCGCTTTCCGAAATCTTTGTGATTTTCAAACGCGCAAACAAATATATCGACGAAACCATGCCGTGGGCGCTCGCCAAGGACGAGTCCAAGACCGCAAGGCTTAAAACGGTTTTGTATAACCTTGCCGAAAGTATCGTAATCGGCACGTCGCTGTTGGAACCGTTTATGCCGGACACCGCGGCAAAAGTAACGTCGTATTTCGGCACAACTGTGCGCGACTACGACCGAATTGCCCGTTTCGGCGGCATCGAAAACGGCACGAAAGTCGTTGAAAATCCCGAAATTTTGTTCAGACGCCTTGACGTGAAAGAAGTCGTCGATAAGGCGCACGAAATGTACGAGGCAAGGAAAAAACCCGCTGCTCCCGAAGTGAAGGAAGAAGAAAAACCCGAAATAGATATCGACTATTTTGCGGGGCTCGATTTAAGAGTCGCGAAAGTCGTCGCGTGCGAAAAAGTCCAAAAAGCGGACAAACTTCTGCACCTTACCGTCGACGTCGGCGGCGTCGAACGAAGCATCGTCAGCGGCATTGCAAAGTTCTATACGCCCGAAGAAATGATCGGCAAAGAAGTGGTCATAATCGCAAACCTTAAACCCGTGAAACTTCGCGGCATCGACAGTCAGGGTATGATACTCTGCGCGTGCGGACAAGACGGGAAAGTTACGCTCGTTTCGCCCGAATCCGCCGTGGAAAGCGGCGTTGTCGTCAGATAATGCTCATCGACACGCACTGCCATCTTGACGACGAAAGGCTGTATCCGCTTGCCGAAAGCGTCATAAGCGATATGGCAAAAGACGGGCTGTATTGCGTCGTTACTTCGTCAAGCGATTACGAGTCGAGCGTGTGCAATTTCGCGCTTGCGACAAACAACCGCGACGTGTATGCGACCGTCGGGATTCATCCGCAGGAAGCGTCGGGGCGGTCAACCGCGCAATACGACGAGTTTTGCAAGATGGCGGAAAACGAAAAAGTCGTCGCAATCGGCGAAGTCGGGCTTGATTATTATTACGAAAATTCCCCGCGGGAAATCCAGAAAACCGTACTTGTCGAACAAATGGAACTCGCGCATTTTTTGCGCCTTCCGCTTGTTTTTCACGTCAGGGACGCGTTCGGCGATTTTTTCGATATCGTAAAAGACAATAAAAAACTCCTTGAATACGGAGGGACCGTGCATTGTTTCAGCGGCACGGCGGAATACGCAAAAAGTCTTTTGAAATACGACTTGTACTTCGGTTTCGACGGGCCGATTACCTATAAAAACGCAAGGCACTCGGTGGAGGCTGCGGCTGAAATACCCGTTGACAGACTGCTTGTCGAGACGGACAGCCCATACCTTGCGCCGACGCCCCTTCGCGGCACGATAAACCTTCCGAAGAACGTCCGCCTTGTTGCCGAAAAACTTGCGACGATTAAAAATTTATCAATAAACGACATTGAAGAAATCACAACGAACAATGCAAAAAGATTGTTTAAGAAGATAAAATGAACACATTAACTTACGTTTACGACAACAAAATATACTTAAACCTTACCAATAAATGCAGTAATAACTGCGAATTTTGCATAAGGCATACCGGCGACGGAGTGCTGGATTATTATCTGTGGCTTGACAAGGAGCCGACCGCCGACGAAGTCATCGAAGACCTGAAAAAGTACGACCTTTCAAAGTATAAAGAAGCCGTGTTTTGCGGTTTCGGCGAGCCGCTGTACGCTTTCGACGTGTTGCTGAAAGTTGCCGCATGGCTCAAAGAACACGGTATGAAAACCCGCCTTAACACGAACGGTCAGGCAGGGCTTATTTCGGGGCCCGATACGGCAATGAAACTCAAAGGACTTATTGACACCGTGTCGATAAGTCTGAATGCGTCCGACGCCGAAAAGTACAATAAAATCTGCCATTGCAAATTCAACGAAGAAGGGTTTTACGAAATGCTTCGTTTTGCGGTAAACTGCAAAAAAGAAGGTATCCGCACCGTTATGTCCGTCGTTGACGTCATCGGAAACGAAGAAATCGAAAAATGCCGCGCCGTCGCAAAACAGGCGGGCGTCGAGTTCAGAGTCAGGACGTACGTCCAAAGTTACGAACAATGAGAAAGATTAAGGATATTTTAATAGACAACGGTTTTCGGTTCAATCATAATCTCGGGCAAAATTTCATCACGGACAAAAATCTCCTCGATAAAATCGTGGAGCTTTCGGGCGTGGACGAAAACGACGTTGTTGTCGAAATAGGAACGGGCGCAGGCACACTCACCCGCGCGATTGCCGAAAAAGCAAAAAAGGTGTATTCGTTCGAGGTTGACCGCGCGTTGAAGCCGGTGCTGGACGAAACGCTTTCGGGGCTTGATAACGTCGAAGTGATTTTCAAAGACGTTCTGAAAATGAAAGATAAGGAACTTATTGAAATCGTCGGCGAAAAATTCAAAGTCGTTGCGAATATTCCTTATTATATCACGACCGCGCTCGTAATGCGTTTTCTGGAAGAAGACGTGCATCCGTCGGCGATAACCGTAATGGTACAAAAAGAAGTTGCCGACCGGTTCGTCGCGAAACCCGCAACCGAGGATTACGGCGCGATTACAATGGCAATTTCCTTATACGGCGACGCGAAAATCGTCGGACAGGTTGACAAAAGTATGTTTTATCCCGTGCCGAAAGTTGATAGCAGCATCGTGAGAATCGACGTATACGATAAGTATGCGGGCGTCGATAAGAAAAAAGTCAACAAAGCAATCAAGTGCGCGTTTTTGATGAGAAGAAAAACTCTGCTGAACAATCTGACGGCGGTTTATCCCGTGCAAAAAGACGAGGCGGCGAAAATCCTTGAAAGCCTGAATATCGACTTAAAGGCGCGCGGCGAAACGCTGACTCTCGACCAAATTATCGAAATTTCCGATTTACTGTCAAAATGACACATAAAAGCGCAATAAAATGTCAAAAAGACTGTCCTTACGACAGTCTTTTGTTTTTGTTCTTTTTATGTCGGCTATTTGACCGACAAAATGCGGAAAAAACCTTGACTTTATTTTGCGCGCGCTATTATAATTGAATCATAGAAATTATATGAGGTGAAATTATGTCAAAAAACTCTTATCCGAAAGTTCCTTGGAGAACCGTTAAAGACCCCATTGCAGGTCATCCCAGAACCTACGAAAACGGCATAAAACTCGATTGGTACACGACGGAAGCCCCTGCCGGCAGTTATCGCAGCATTTTCAAGTGGGGCAATCCGAAAGAATATAAAGTTCCGAGCGAAGGAATGTTCAATTATATGATGAAAAAATTGGACTTCACGCCCGAGTTTTTGAACAGCAAGAAGAATTTCGGCGATTCCCCCGTGAAATACGAGATTAAGTCGCAACTTTCCGTTGAAGAACACAAGGCGCTTCTCGCATTTGTGGCGGGCGACGGCGCGGACGACGATTACACAAGGCTTCGCGTTGCATACGGTCAGACGATGATCGACCTTATGCGCCTTCGCGAAGGTATTGTCGAAAACGTGCCCGACCTCGTACTGTATCCTTCGACGACCGAACAAATCGAAAACATCGTGAAATACTGCGACGAGCACAAAATCGCGATTTACGTTTACAGCGGCGGCTCGTCCGTAACGCGCGGCGTCGAACCTACGGTAAAACGCTCGATCACGCTCGACCTTGGCAAAAACTTCAACAAAATCATTTCCGTCAACGAAATCAACGAAACCGTTACCGTGCAGCCCGGTATTTTCGGAACGGCACTTGAAGCGTATCTCAACAATCCCGATAATTTCAAGTCGGGCAACGCTTACACCGTCGGTCATTTCCCGCAGTCGTTCGAGTATTCGACGGTCGGCGGCTGGGTAGTAACGCGCGGCGCGGGGCAGAACAGTTGCTATTACGGCAAGATCGAAGATCTTGTTCTCACTCAGCAATACGTTACTCCCGTCGGTACTTTCCGTACGGAACGCGCTCCCAGAAAAGCGACGGGCCCCGATATTAACCAGATTATGATGGGCAGCGAAGGCGCGTTCGGCATCCTTACCGAAGTTACGCTGAAACTCCACAGACGTTCCCGCGTGCAAAAACCTTTCTGCTATCTTTCGCGCGATTGGGACAGCGGCGTTGCGTTTATGCGCGACGTTATGCAGGCTGAACGCGGCGTACCTTCCGTATTCAGAATTTCCGACGGCGAAGAAAGCGACCTTGGTCTCAGAATGTACGGACTTGGCAAAATCGAAGGACTTTTGAAGACGTTCGGACTCGAACTTGGAAAATGCTGTCTTATCGTCGGTTTCTGCGACGGCGATCCCGATTATCAGCGAATGACGATAAGAAACGTCAAAAAGAACGCGAGAAAACATCATCTGACGTCGTTCCTGCCCGGCATCGTCGTGCCGAAATGGTCGTCGGGACGTTTCTCCGATCCCTATATGCGCGACAATTATCAGGACTTCGGCGTTATCATCGACACCCTCGAATGTGCAATGCCATGGGACGAAGTCGATCACATTCACGACTACGTCAGAAAGTTCATTAAATCGCACCCCAACGTCATCTGCACCTGCCATATCTCGCACTGCTATCAGAACGGCGCAAACCTTTACTTCATCTGGATGCAGAAGGACGAGGGCATCGAAAAGTTTAAGGAGTTCCACAGCGGCGTGCTTAACGCGATTCAGGAATCGGGCGCAAGCATCAGTCACCACCACGGCATCGGCAAACTCTTCGCGCCGTACAACGCAAAACAACTCGGCGACGTTCAGATGGATATGCTGAAAGCTTTGAAACACCATTTCGATCCCAACGGTATTATGAATCCGGGCGGAACGCTCTGGCTTGACAAATAATAAAAAACAACGCGCCCCCTTCGCAAAACGCGAAGGGGGCTTTTTAATGAAATCACGTTGTGGTGAAATCACGGGGTGATGAAATCCGCCTTCGGCGGGTGAAATCTTGCCTACGCAAGATTATGGATAGTTTAATAAACCGCTTTCGTAAGATTAGGAATAATCGGAAAAACTTTGCATTATTGCAATCCTGTTTCAAAACCGCCTTTTTCAAAAAATCCCAAAAAGACCGTTTGTCGAAAAAATAGAAAACGAAATATTCTTATTATATTGACGCGCATACATACGCGAGCGCGTGCACGCGCGTATGCACGCACGTTTCTATATATAGTGTTTCAAGACAATGTCTGTCCCGTTGACTTTGACAAATAAAAAGATATGTCAAAATATACAAAAAATTTAATTTTTTTGTAAAAAACCCCCGTTTTTTGCTTGACGGAATAAAAAGATAAGGCTATAATTCGCAAATGTTGTTTACAAATGAACATTGAAAATTCAGTTGACGAAATCGCGGTAAGTTTTGATAACCGCGCATCGCAAATCTCCTTAAAACCCGTCGCCGGCGACAAACGCTGCGGCTCAGGATTTATCGGGAACAACGCGGGAATGTGCATTCAAAATCATTTTGAAAAAAAGTTAAAAAAACTTTGAAAAATATTGCGAAAATCGTTGACAAGCGAATTTAGATATGGTAGTATGTAAACACTGTCGCCCGTGAAAGGCAACAGCAGCACATTGAAAATTGAAGATATGGAAAAGCGAATTAAGAAATTGTAGTGAATTAAAACACGAAATAAATTTCGACGTCAAATTCCAATTTACGCAAAGTAAATTTGTCAGACAAAGTCGGAACAGTCAAGATTGAACTTGAGAGTTTGATCCTGGCTCAGGACGAACGCTGGCGGCATGCCTTACACATGCAAGTCGAACGGACCTAGCAATAGGTTAGTGGCGAACGGGTGAGTAATACATGAGCAACCTGCCTCAAACAGGGGGATAACACCGGGAAACTGGTGCTAATACCGCATAAGACCACAGCGCGGCATCGCGCAGGGGTAAAAACGATTCAGTGGTTTGAGATGGGCTCATGTCCCATTAGCTAGTTGGTGAGATAACAGCCCACCAAGGCGACGATGGGTAGCCGACCTGAGAGGGTGATCGGCCACATTGGGACTGAGACACGGCCCAGACTCCTACGGGAGGCAGCAGTGGGGAATATTGGGCAATGGGCGAAAGCCTGACCCAGCAACGCCGCGTGAGGGAAGAAGGTTTTCGGATTGTAAACCTCTGTCGCAGGGGACGAAGGAAGTGACGGTACCCTGTAAGAAAGCCCCGGCTAACTACGTGCCAGCAGCCGCGGTAATACGTAGGGGGCAAGCGTTGTCCGGAATGACTGGGCGTAAAGGGTGTGTAGGCGGGCTCGCAAGTTGGATGTGTAATACCCAGAGCTTAACTCGGGTGCTGCATCTGAAACTACGAGTCTTGAGTGTCGGAGAGGTAAGTGGAATTCCTAGTGTAGCGGTGGAATGCGTAGATATTAGGAGGAACATCAGTGGCGAAGGCGACTTACTGGACGATAACTGACGCTGAGGCACGAAAGCGTGGGGAGCAAACAGGATTAGATACCCTGGTAGTCCACGCCGTAAA